>Ga0209502_10002538_pt1 | contig 15200 bp, 12 predicted proteins | sample ArcticOcean_MG_C_10_FD_187442 | JGI IMG/M metagenome (GOLD analysis project Ga0209502, IMG submission 187442) | Marine microbial communities from western Arctic Ocean - ArcticOcean_MG_CB11_90 (SPAdes) (version 2) | ecosystem: Environmental > Aquatic > Marine > Oceanic | place: Arctic Ocean...
ACCCTAAACCCTAAACCCTAAACCCTAAACCCTAAACCCTAAACCCTAAACCCTAAACCCTAAACCCTAAACCCTAAACCCTAAACCCTAAGCACCATGCTACTTGTCATCCACGAAGTTCAGCGTTTCCCTCCAGCAAGAGTTTAAGAACTACATTACTGGTGACACACAAGAGGTGAAAGAAAAGTATGAGACGGCTGTGTTTGAAGCGAACATCACCAACTATGCCTTCACCGGAAATTTTCTGGAACTTCCTGGAACTCCCGATTTTCCCTTGCTTTACCCCAAACCCCAATTAATAAACCCATTTCCCTTCATCCACTCCTCAATATCCGTCGACACCTCCCATCGAGTAGCCAACGGCTATCACTTATAACCGAGATATGACACGCTCGAAAATCGGCGCCTCGGCTCGCGTACAGGCGGCGGTAGACGAACAAGAAAAACGAATGAACGAATCGTGGTTTGGAAAGATAATTCCAAACGATTACGAGGAGTACCGAAAGCTGGTAGACCCGCGACCTGAAGAAATCGCCAACGCTTTCAAGCTAGATGTGCTTGGACGCATCGTGACGTCATTGTACGTTGTATTTTTGCGCGACTTTACTACCCAAATAATATCAGTTTCCATCAAGGTAGCCTTTCGAGGCACGGGGGTTTGTTTCTTCTAGGTCGAACGCGCGCGACTCGAACGCGAACATTAACGAAATGAATATTTGTTTGTGTGATGTGCAACACCCATTGACGAAATGCTCTGACTATTTGTTTGTGCGAAACGTCTACTGCCGTTGGATTTGATTTTTTTCTGACAAACATCTCACCCCTTTTTTGTTTACCGCAGGAAGTATGCAAGCACCCTAATCATCATGCTTTCTCTTGCAGTGTATTACTCCATCTATCAAAGTCAGTTAGTCGGTACTTACAACCCGAAAGGTGACCTCGTCGCGTACAGGGCGAAGGCCGTTGAGCAACCGACCCTCAAGTGCGAATGCCAGAGGCAAAGTATCCCGTTTAGAGATTTTGCCACACCCACCGTTGACGTCAACGCAGCGTGCGGTTGGGTGAAGGCAGACCTCCAAGCAAACGTTTCATCTTGCCGATCATTGAAACTCACCGGATACTGCACGTCCGTACGAGACGCGTGCGAGCAGAGTGATGCGTTCGTTACCTGGATCAGGGACGAATTCAACAACAGCGTCGTGTCTTCGACAAGTCTTCTTCAGGAAAAGGCTCTGTCGTACAGCACCACAGCTTCATTCGAGAGCAATTTTAAGATTGGCGAGCTTGTCGCAGGGGCTCCAAAGACAACTGTGAAAGCTTGGGCAGCAGCCAACATGCCCAGGATCATGAGAGTCCTTGGCGACCTCGCAACACGCGTGAAAGCGCAGACGAAAAAAAACAATTACGCAGATAACCCAGCTGGCGACGAATTCGCGGAGAGATGCGCAGCTTCCACGCCAATAATCTGCAATGGATCGTTTGACGAGGTAAATCAAACGGATTATGATTACGCACTAAACAACGACGGTAACGTACCCGTGAATTGCACCCGAGCCGATACCACGCCGTCTTGCAACATAACGATGCTGGCTGACGGATCATGTAACCCAGAATGCATGTCTCCTGAATGTCTTTTTGATGGCGGCGATTGTGCAACCAACAGTATTGTCCGAAGCGATCCTCGGGATCTCCGACAAGCGTTTTCGCTCTTGGACGCTCATCTTTCTGCAGATAGTGACTTGGAAGCCTATGGAACCAGTTGGTTAGACAGCACGCCAGACGCGTTCATCGATTCCACGAGGCGTCGATGTGATGATCCAGAGAGTTGGTTAAAGACAGAGACTATCTTGGAAGACGTCGACATGTACAGTTCAAATTTTGCAGGATACGACTTCTCTCTTCTCGCTGAAAAAATCAACGTTCAAAAGTCAAGTGGAAAATATCCGAAAGTGGGTGGTAAAAAAGTCGAGTTTCGTGCCTCGATTGCACTTGGATGTGACCAGTACGAAAAGGAATTGAAGGAGAACCTGTTCGAGTTTTACACTGCTCCCGAATTCCGCGTCTTTCTCAACGAGATGCGGAAGCTTACTGGCTCAGACATCTTCGATACTGAACCCTCCGTTCCTTATGCTTGGACGTGCGGTGCTTCGTATTACAACGCCGGCGACGGTTGCGACTGTGGATGCGGAACGTGGGATCCTGATTGCGAGAATCCTTCCCTGCCAATATTTGGATGCCATAGCAGCTCTGACGTGTGCAGCAAAGCAGGCACTTGTCAAGCGAGCTCGTCGGGTGGCTACTACGAATCTAACTTTGACTATGCCAATGTTGACGTTGCCTCATCTAACGTCCCCCCCGAGTGGACTTGTGGAGCTCAATATTACGGTGCCAGCGACGGTTGTGACTGCGCATGCGGCGCGTGGGATCCTGATTGTGACGATGCCTCGATGGGTGTCTATGGATGTGACGACACTGTAAACCCTCAGTGCGTCAATTCGAATGGTGGTACTTGTCAAGCGGGGTCGTCGTCTACCCCAGGCGATGATGCGAGCTATTCGTCTACCCCAGGCGATGATGCGAGCTATTCGTCTACCCCAGGCGATGATGCGAGCTATTCGTCTACCCCAGGCGATGATGCGAGCTCGTCGTCTACCCCAGATTATATTCCTGCTGAATGGGAGTGCGCTTTCTCGTATTACGGTGCCAGCGACGGTTGTGACTGCGCATGCGGCGCGTGGGATCCTGATTGTGACGATGCCTTGATGAGTGTCTATGGATGTGACGACACTGTAAACCCTCAGTGCGTCAATTCGAATGGTGGTACTTGTCAAGCGGAGTCGCCGTATATCCCAGGCGATAGTGCGGCCAGCGGTTCCAAACGCCGCCGCCTGCAAGCCAATGAAGACTACGACAATGATGCAGATATATTCCGCAATTATCTCGATCCAACGAAGGATCTTTACACAACAACCGGTTTTGATTTCCTCGAGAACTTCGCAGCTCCTTTGATGGAAAAGCACACGAATCTGGAAAAAGCCATCGAGAAGCTTTTCGTCGACAGAAAAGCTTTGGAGGTTGACTACGAGAAATACTTTACCGCTTGCAAAGTATCGTCTTGTACGTACACGTACATGTCCGCGTCGTCATTCGCCGGAATCGCTGCCGTTGTCATCGGCCTCCTCGGTGGCATAAATAATGCAATGAATGCCACGTTTAAAATCGTGTACTCTGTGATGAGAGGCGTGGTGGTTCCTACGAATTCAGGCACCGAAGAGACCGAGCGCGAAGGAAATGAAACGCCGGCGACTGAAGAAGTACACTCAAGCAGGAACCTGGTTTAATGTCATTTGTTTCGCGGCTCGAAATAAAGCTGGCCTTGAGCGGGCTATACCATCTGTCGTCAAGATGCAGTTGTAAATATAGCTCTCGCGTCGGCGTTTTGATGACATCCATCCTTAAAACAGCGTACGCATTCGCGGAAAATCACACCAACTCGCATGTTTACGCTGTCGACAGCAAATAATAAAGGCGTGGTGAGTAGCATTTGAAAGGGGTAAACGAGCCTGGCATAACGCCCTTGTAATAATGTTGTATGTCTGAAGCCGAGTTTTTCTGCTGAGTTTTTTTTCCACACAAAAATGCTTTTGATTCTTTTTTTTCTTCACAAGTGAGTATCCAGATCTAACTCTAGCATACTCTTACTTGCAAGCGAGCAACATTCGCGCGCCCTCCGTCTTACTTTGTTCAATTTTATCACGGAAGTAAATTACAACGAACGAGCTACACCACCGGTAATAAGAATAGGAGACCATGTGTAGATTCTAGTCACGTGATTTGACTTCTGACGCTGAAGTGGCGGCGGATTTCGAAATCTACTTTTCTAGGCATTTATCATCTGCCGTGACCCTTGGAGAGCCTTTCGGAGATCCTCATTCCACTCCTCAAATAGCATGTATCTTGTACCTTCATGCTCCCAACAAGCGCTACAGAAACATCGCATGTATTCTTTCTCGCTGTAGCAATCAAAATACGGCCAATCAAAACACGGCCGCATGTCAAAATATGGATTGTTTTGAACTCGAGAGTACTGCCAAAGGTATCGAAAGCAAACGTCAATAGGTGCGCTCAACACGTAAATAGCAGGTACTTATTATATACCACCACATCCCGGCGCATTATTAGTTCAAGAAGTCTGCTGCTTCTTGTTACTGTTGTTATCAATGTTCAAGATCTCATCCCTCCTCTCTTTCCGACGTTTTTCTCTCATATAGTTGCGTTGCTTCTTCATTCGTGACACGTCTTCCTACCAGGCATGAAGTGTTCCGCCTCGGATAAATTCCTTTTGCAACTCTTACAAACTTTTTTCGTCACCGGCTCTGGTACCATACAATCAGGTCCTTCAATGGCATCGAAAAAAGCAGCGTCAATGGCTGGGAGGCTTTCGTCTTCTTCCATGCTGTCGAATCAGTAGTCACCCCCCCCACCTGTGCACGCGTTTTTTTTGTTTTTATCGGCTTGTTCAGACGTGGCGTATTCCCACCGAGACAAGCAAGTCAAAGATCCATTTCTTCACTCACTTCGACGGACGACGATCGCGTGAACGGGTAGATGGAAGGAGTAAGGAGGCGCACACAGATATGAACGAAAATACATCAGAAGTGGAAACGAAATAATCATGTTTATCGGATAGATCGATCTATAAACTTAGATATTTTCAATTCCTCAACGAAATCGTGCAAAATCATACCTAAACCTTGCTCGGAATGATTTTCGTTACCAGTTCATTTCTTTTTCAACTTTCATTTTCTTTTGTAAAATCGTAAAATCGTGAAATCGTGTTCCTCAACTTTCTCAACTTGCCTCATATCCAATATAATTTTTATTCATCCCACCCGTCCGAACGGAGGTTGAATAGTGATGGGAGTATTCCTCTCTCGCTCTCAAGGCTTTCAAACTTCAAGAGACCGACATATGTTAACAATCTCGGTAAGTTTCGCGGGGCGTTCAATCGCGATTTCATAGAAGGGGTCGCCCCCAACTTCACGCATAACACGGCGATATATCAGTCATACACTCCTGGGAAATCTGGCAGTGGCACAATACGGGCGATGCTTGGGATAAACGGGTTCAATTCGGGAAAAACACCTACCCAAGGGTATGTATACGAAGTTGGCGCAGGTGGTCGTGGTATGGTGATATATATTACTGCTACAGACAGCTCATACTCAAGTATGGGAAACCCTTGGAACGGAACAAGGATTTTCGTTCAGTGTGGAAACGATCAGGCGGGTGGTAGTGCCGAACTGCGACATGACATACCAACAACCTGGACCGATGATGTGCTGAGAGAGATTGCTTGGTCTTGTTCGGCTGACCCAAAAAGATATTCGCCAATATCCACAAGCAACTGCACGCGAAACGCTCGCGCTTCCCCTTAGATTCTCCCTTGGAATCCACCTTTGATTTCCCCTGTTTCCTTTGTTTTCCCTTTCCCCGTCATCCCCTTCGTCGTCGCGCCGAAAACGTTTAGCTTCGCGCGCGCCCGCTTCTTCGCTTCGGCGCCGGCGAATCCGCCGCCGCCGCCGTCGCTCGTCCCCGTTTCGGCACAGGCTTGCATTCCTTGCAAAACCAGTCCCCGCTCGGCACTTTCCGTAGTTTCGGTCGCAAGCAGCTCATGTGAAACGCCCCGTCGCACCCGTCGCAAAGCAGCGCGTCTCGCTCATCCGCGCAGCCGCACAGCTTGCACGCCTCCGAGTCCTCCGGTTTCGGTTGCGGTTGCGACGATTTCGCGTCCTCCGGCTGCTGCAGCACCTGCTCGCAAATCGCGTCGTCGCATACGCCGGCATCAGCCACGGTTTGGAAAATCGTCTTTGTCTGCACGACCGTCACGGTTTGGATTTCAACCGGCTTTATGTTGATCAGCAGCTGCACTTTACCTTCCTCTGCCGCAGCAACCGCGGCGGCAACCGCGGCCGCGCACTCGTTGACCGCAATCGCAGCAGCCGCCGAAGCCTCGGCGGCTTGCGCAGACACCGTGAGGTACGCGTTTTTGGACCGCGCGAACTTTTGCTTTTCGCGAAGCAGCGCGGCGCGCGTCGCGCGAAGCGCCCTTAATACGATTAACAAGAAAGTGTCAGTCGATCGTAACGTGTATTACGTAAACAGTCAGGGCAGAGGGAATAGTCCCTTCTGGTACGAGTATGGGCAATCGCAGAGGCGGTGTGTGGTGATTGGGAAAGCCCCGCACCTGTGGATCTGCGCGACGCGCGCGGAAAGACCGCCGTGCAGCTTGTTTCCGTTGTTCCCGCGTCTGGATTTCACGATGACCGTGGCGGGCGAAATGTGGTCGACGCCGGCGAGCGAGACGCGCGCGGCGGATTTGGGAGTTGCCGCCGCGGCGAGCTCCGCCTGCGCCTCGACAACCGCCTCCGCGAGGTTCTGTTCTAGCCACTGTTGCACCTTCTCCGGAGTCACGGCGTGCGCCGCTTCCAGCGCGAGTTCGATCTCAACCGCAGCCTCCACATCCGCGACACCCTCCGCAACGAGCGCGGCGTCCACGGCGAAGGCTTCATCAAAGTCAAACGCGGGCGCGTCTTGTTCTTCTTCTTCGCGCGCCGCTTCGCGCGCGGCGGCGGCGCCAGCCTCCGCCGCCGCCTCCGCGGCTTCAATCGCCGCCGCGTGTTCCGCTCTGGCCACGAAAGGCGACGCGCCTGAAACAATATCTTCGCGCGTCTCGTCCACGTCCAGCATGGTCGGCGCCGGCGACGCTCCGGTGCAAAGTTCCTCCGCCTCCTCCGCCTCCAAAGCTTCCAATGCCAAAATACGCGCAACCGCGCCTTGCTTGGCGTGGCCACCCGGGGTTTGCGCGATTCCCGCGTACTGCTCCAGGCCAGTCATCAACGCACACGCCGTGGCCTGCGCGTTACATTCCATACCCGCCGCGGGGGTGTTCTGCGGCGCGCGGACGCCGGTGCCCTGAGAAGAAGCGCGCGAGCGGGTGGATCGCGTGCCGCGAACGGAGCGACCGCCCGAGGTCATCGCCGGCGACGCGCCGGTCGCGTCGGTGCCGGTCGGGGACGCCACGAACGGGCTCGCCTTGACCGCTGATTTGATCGTGCTCAATGGCGAAGCTTTGCACGCGGGGGAGTAGTGCGGAATCGGGCCGGTGTTCCCGACGTCACCAAGGCGGAACACGGGAATGTCATCCGCGGTGTCACCGCCGGCTTCGCCGGATCCGGAAACGTCAAGGTCCGTTTCGTCCATCTCCGTACCAGCAATCGAGTAAGGCGCGCCGTCCGTGCGGCCGCTGCCCAGTACGCCCTCCTCCACGATGGTCACGTCCACGCCCCGCACGCCGTCGTCCTCGTCCATCGTGTCTTCCCCCCGCATCATGATTTCCTCGAATCCTCCCTCCGTCACGATTTCCAACGGCTCTTCTTCGCACCCCGCCTCGTCGTCCTCGTCCTCCTCCACGCGGCTGGGCGGCGCGTGCGGCGTTCCCTTGCGCTTCAACCCGGATGTGCTTTTGCGCTCCACGGGGGTTCCGGCGACGTCGTCGGTGACTTCGCACTGGCCGATGGCGAAGGACACGGCAGTTCGCTTGGACTTTCCCGTGGATTGGGGCGAGGCGAGGGACCTTGTACGCGAGCCCGACCGCGACGGCGACTTCGCGGGAGACTTTTTAGTCTCTTCACCTGTCTGTTCCGCGTGTTCCGGCGCCTTCGCCGTGAACTTGGGAATCGGCCCGGTGTGCCCGACGCACCCGATTCGGTTCACATTCGCGTCATCCAACTCCTCGTCCTCCTCCACGCCTTCCGAAATAGCCTCCGAGTACCGTCGGCTTGGCGTGCGGCGGAGCTTCTCCTCGCTGTGCAAGTGCTGGTTGGGCGCGATCCTGCCGCACACTTCGGGCTCGCCGTTGTGCGGCGGGATGAACCGCACTTGTTCCATGGCGTCGTCGCTCGCGAAACGAATCCCCAAACTCTTGCGTTTCGCCGCGGACCCGGGCACCAGAGGCGCGCCGATGCGCGCCTCCATAGGCTTCAGGGAAGGCCGGGGCGACCTCATCGGGGACGCGGAAGACGCCTTCGCGGGAGACGCGGAAGCTTCCTGCACGAAAATGGGGGACAACGCGAACCCGAGCGGCGCGGCGGGTGACGCGCTGGCCGCCTTTTTCGCCGACCGCGGGGACTTGGACGTCGACTTTGGTGACTTCGCCGCGGGGGACGCGACCACCGGCGCCTCCTCCACGAAACTAACCTCCATCGACGCCGCTTCCTCGGCCACGAGCGTGTCCACCGCCTCCGCGACGAGCGCGCGCGCCGCGCGGGTGTGCGGCGTGAGCTTGTTCGTGGACTTGGGGGACTTCGCGGGGGTCGCCGCCTTGGCGAAAGACGCTTGGTTCGCCGCCGCCGCGTCGTTTTCAGCCTCGACGAGAGCTTCCACCGCGTTCGCGACGAGCGCGCGCGACGCCCTGGTGTGCGGCGTCATCGCGGGGGACTTCTTCGCGGACTTGGGGGTCTTCGCGGGAGTCGCGGTCTTCGCGGCGGTCTTCGCGGGAGTGGGTTCCTTCAAGGGAGTCGCGGTCTTCGCGGGCGTCGCCGCCTTCGCGGGAGTCGCGGTCTTCGCGGGCGTCGCCGCCTTCGCGGGCATCGCCGCCTTCGCGGGCATCGCCGCCTTCGCGGGAGTGGGTTCTTTCGCGGGAGTCGCAGCCTTCGCGGGAGTCGCGGTCTTCACGGGAGTCGCGGTCTTCACGGGAGTTGCGGTCTTCGCGGGAGTCGCGGTCTTCGCGGGAGTCGCAGCCTTCGCGGTCTTCGCGGGAGTGGGTTCCTTCGCGGGCGTCGCCGCCTTGGCGGCCATCCGCGCTCCGTTGCGTTCGCCGAGGGGCGATTTCGGCACTTCGTTCTTCGATATCGGCGAGCCGATTGATTTCACAACCCCGAGAACCGCACCGGTTTCCTTCAAAACCAGCGCGTACCGAAACACGATGCGTTCGGCTTCCGCGGATGGGAACACCACTTCGTCCCCATCCCTGAGCTCGGCGCCGTCCGCGCCCACGGACACGCCGTTCAGCATCACCGGGTTTGTTTTGCTCATGTTCGTCAGCAACACCTGCGTTGCGATTGGTGGGAAGGAGGACGGACATCGTGAGTGGGATGACGTGACGCGAGATGTAAAGGGGAAGGGCGTGGTCGTGCGTTTCAGTCGTGCGTTTCAGCGGAAACCACGATGAGAAAGGGGGGAAGGAAAAGATTCCGAGATGCGGCCGGCGGCACGCACCGACCCGCTGGTCTGCACCGCGATGATGGCGTGTTTCCTCGAGATGGCGGCGAACTTGAGGTGTACATCGCACCCGTTTTGTCTGCGAGGGGAAGAAACGAAGCAAGAGACGCGGATGGGTCAGTCACTCCGTGGTGGCGTTCGGGTCGTGGTCCCACGCCGTGGTGGCGAAATGAGTGGCGCGTTTCGGGAAAAGCAAAGCGTCTCGTACCGTCCAATGACGAGCTCCTTCTCCGCGACGTCGTAAGTGCGATCGACGTCGCCGCCGTCGCCGAGCTGCATGAGCTTTCCGACGACGCTAGTCATCCTTCCTTTCGTTCGCGGGTCTCGACGTTACTCGTCTCGCGGGTGTGAATGGCAAGACCCGCGGTCGTTTCCCGAAAGTGTCGTTGTTTTCGCAACTCGACCGAAGGGGGAAGATGCGGAAAAGACAGCTTTTTGACCCTTTTCGAATTTTGTGTCGAATTCAGTCTTCAAAAGCAGTAAATAAAGGGGACATTTTTCTTGAGTTAATAGACCTTCAATCGGGCTTGTCAGGAATCGGCACGTCACGATTTCGTTGCGATCCTGTGAGTCGGCTTTCTTCCAACCGACTTCCACCCCTGGCCACTTCCCAACGCGCATCCCGTCGGCACCAAGGCCGCACGGCGCACTCACACAAACTCGGTTCATCTTGAATCGTTTTGAATTTGAAGACAAAGCATCCAAGTCCGCCCCCCGGCGAGACGGGACGGCCAGGAGAAGACGCGATCTCAAAAAAGCGCTAAGGCACAAACACCTCGTTTTTGCCGATCGCGCTTAATGAGCGACCACGTGCCTTCGTACGCGCGCCACGACGACGGAAGAGCGCCCCCCCCCCGGAGTCGCGCTCCACCCAGGGGCGGAAGACACGACAACGACGACCGGTCCAACGATCGTCACTTCGATCGCGGTTACAACGACCGTAGTGACGATCGCGGGTCCTACAACGACGATCGTCGCGACCGCGATCGACCCGATCGAAACGACGGTCGGTTTAACCGAGACGATCGCCGAGCGCGGTCGCCGCCCGTGAACGACCCCAGCCCGGGCGATTGGGAGTACGGCGTTGTCGTGACCGTCCGCGACTCCTTCGGCTTCGTCAGGGGGTTCAATCGACAAGGCCCGCAGCTGTTTTTCCACGCCTCCGAGGTAAGAGGCTTGTCGTTGGATCAGCTGCGCGCTGGGGACGAGGTCAAGTTCGTGGCGAAGGAAGCGGCGGTTGGATCGCGGCCTTCGGACCGGGACGGCAAAGCGAACGCGCTGCATGTCACGATCCTGACTGTGGAGGACAAGGCGCCTACGGTTTTGAAACACGCTGTGGAGGGAACGATCGTGCGGGGATTGCGGGGGCGCACCAAGCACGATTCGTACGGAGGCCGGGTGCGGATTGATTCTGTCACGACTGAGACCGAAAACGCGGCCGCCGACACCAACCAGGACACCGAGATCGCCGACCCCGAAAACGACCCCTCGACGGACACCAAAAACGACAAAGCGAACACCGAACCGGCCGGCAAACCTGCGTCTTTCGAGATTTTGGAGTTCTCGGGGAAGGACTTGGCCGACTCGTGTCCTCGTTTAAAAGAAGGCGACGCGGTTGTGTTCGATTTAGTGGAACACAAATTCACGCAAGACCGGGGGTTGGCGAATTTGTGTTTCGTCAAGCACGCGCCGGTTGTGGTGCGTAAAGTGCTGACTAAAGAACCCACTGCAGGTGGTTCTACGGACACCGCGGTTGGGGCAGACACCGCGGGTGGGTACGACCCTACCCCGCAAAATTTAACCGCGTCCGGAAAAGAAATCGGCAGAGTCGAGAAACTCACGCCGTCGTACGGTTTCGTTCGGAAAATCGGCGGGCGCATGGAAGGAGCCGGCGACGACGGCACAGGGCAGCTAGTCGGCAACAACAACAACAACAAAGCCGGCCCGCCGAACCCGAGTTTGTTTTTCCACTACTCCGAGCTGTGCGGTGATACGCGGGACCGGGATTTGAGTCTGGGGAGCGCGGTTTCGTTCGAGCGGGGCGGCGACGGGCGGTCCGGGAAACCCACCGCGGTGAACGTCTCCCTCGTTTCCGAAACCGAAGCCAGGGACGTGGAGCAGAGGGAGAAGGCGTGTTTGGCGGCCGGCCGTTTGCAAACCTCAGCGCCGCCCACCGGATCGGGCGCCGACCGCTGGGGCAAGGAGAAAAGGCCGGCCGATACGGGAACCCCCGAAGAAATGCCCGACCCCCACAAAGACGCCGTTCCCCCCGAAGGCGCCGAACTCGGCGTCGTTTCCGTGATGAAAGCGAACTACGGGTTCATTAAGTGCGTCGACCGGGGGGACGATTTGTTTTTCCACTTCACCGAGGTCAGGGGCGGGGAAACCGCGGTACGCGTGGGGACGGATGTTTCGTTTTGCGTGGAGAACCGGTAAGTATTTCCCATGTAACATATTCCGCCGACTGATTGCCCATACAAGACTGACATTTATTTTTTTACACTCAGGCCGGCGCCCGGGCCCCGGGGCCGCGGCGGTCCGGAGAAACCGGTGGCGTGCCGCATCGCGGTCGCGGCGAAAGGAAGCGCGCGGTTCGAGATCGTGGAACCCGCGGTCCGGGTTGGGACGTGCGTCGAACGGCTGGTGTTCCCTCGACACCCGGGGGGCTACGGCGACCGCGCGACCCGAGGCGGGAACGAGTTCGGGAACGGCGACGGCGGCGTTCCCGGCTCGGTCGAGTTTGCGCTCGGGGAGGGGGAGAACGTTGGGATGTTTGGAAACGGCGGCGGGGATGAAAAGAACGCCACGAAGGAAGGGGATGACGAAACGAAGGACGAAAAAGCGGATGACGACGAGACGAACACCAAAAAGAAACGACTAACTGTTCGATTGCCGTTTCTGAAATCCGGCCTGGTCGCCGCGAAAACCAACCCTAGGCCTGGTAAGTATTTCCCATTTACCACATTCTGTCTCCCTGATTGCCCATACGCGTACCAGAAGGGACTATTACCCTGACTGTTTACTCATACACATTACGAGAGGCTGACACTTTCTTTTTGGTCGTATCAGGCGACGTGTGCGAGTTCCGCGTGCGAATCGACACGCGCACGAAACGACGAAGCGCGTGTTTTTTGGTACCCAAGCGGTTCGTCGGGGTGGTGGTGGTGGTGAAGCAGGGGGGGGGCTTTGGGTTTTTGGAGCACGACAACCTTGATTTCGAATTAGGTGACACCGATTCTGATGGCGGCGAGGACGAGACGCCGGCCGAGACGGGGAAAGAGACGGGCGACGTTTCGGACCCTACCGAAGAAAAAGGGACCGAAACCGAACCGGACGAACCGGACGAACCGGACGAAAACGACGAAAACGACCCTGACACCGCCGCCACCCCCACCACCGCGTTTCCCAAAACCAAAACCATCAAGTGGGAATACGAGAGCGAGGTTACCGACCGGCAGAAGAAAGCCGCCGCGGTGGTGCGGCGATTGAAACCGGGAAAAGGCAAGAAACGCGTGTTTTTCCACGCCGGCGACGTGGAGGGGCAAAACGTTACGTTGCGGGAAGGCGACGAAGTGGAGTTTGGGGTGACCCTGCCTTCCGCGAATACCCTCAACTCAAACCCTAAAGCGTCTGGTGGGCGCAAAGGGGACGGCCCTTCGGGAGGGGGGGGGGGCAAGGACCCGCAAGCGCGGCGGATCGTGCGCACCAAGGAAAGCCCGGCGCCCGTGCGTCCCACGTTCACGAACACGTCCAAAACCGATTTCGAAAAAGACCCGACGGGCGACCGGCCCACCGGTACCAACTTCACGAGCGGCCGGACGGTTGCGAAGATGGCCTCCATGCCGGACGGCACGAAGGGCTTCCAAATGGGCAGGGGCAAGGGTTTAGCGGAAGCCGCTTCCGCGGCTGTTTCGCGATTGAAACTGGCTGTGGCGCCGTTCCCTGTGGGTGGCGCGGGGTGCGGTTCGATTTCGCCGGCGGCGGACGTGGCGTTAGACCCGGCCGCGGCGGAGGACGCGTGATTGGAACTCGAGTTGCTTTAGGGTTTCGAGAGTTCGGGTGGGTGGGGAAGAAGCGAGGGTAATTAGTCTATCATTGGGTATCATTGGTTCCATTGAACGAACCTTCAAAACCCGGAAAACAACAGGGACGCGGCGTACTCTTCGTTCCCGTCCGACGAAGCCAGGGCTTGCAAGCACTTGGCCCTGTCGAAACCGAGCTCCACGAGTTTCGCGACTTTGGATTCCAAATCAGCTGGAGCGGCGCCGGGGGCGGGGGCGGGGGCGCCTTGATCGTTGCTGTCCGTGTTACCACCGACAAGGCCATCCCCGGCCAGTTGTATGGGGTCACTCGAAATGCCAGACCCGGAAGCCGCGCCGCCGCCGCCGCCGTTTGTCGCGTCCGTTTTTTCGCCGTCCCCCGCTCCGTTCGCGGGTCTCGCGAACGCGGGTAACTCGTGCTCGCCCAGAAACGCGCAGGTCTTGTCGATGGTGCCGATTCGCAACACGTTTTTCTCCAAATCGATCACGCACTGGTGTCTTTTTAGCATATCCAAACCCCAGATGAAATCCATGTCCTGTTCTTTCTCAAGAACGGTAATGGCGCACGGCATCAAAACGCCCGCGACGCTGATGGGCGCCTGGTGCACCTTTCCGATTATTTTCTGCGTCCCGACGCCTTTCGCGACGCCCATGAACCGCTTATCAATGAGCCGCTCCAGCCCAAGGCGTTGCGCGCACCCCAGGGACATGATGGTCATCTGAGCCCCGCTATCAATAAACGCCTTTATGGCGTGCCCGTTAACCGTGATGTCCACGTACAGCATTATCACCGACCCGAACGCCTCCGGCGTGGTGTCCATCGCGGTTTCGTAATTCGCGTCCACGTTTTGCAACCGAATCTGCTCCTCGATTTTCGCCTGCGCCTCGGTGTCGAATGGGTCGGCGTTGAGCAAATCAATCTCCGCGTTTTGCGCCGCTTCCGCTTGTTGGCGTGCCTGGTGCGACATGCGTAACAGGGTCTGCATCGCACTCGGGTCGGGGTTCAAAATCGCGGAGTGCAGTTGCGGGTTTCCGCTTTCCAGCTGGCGCATGGTGTGCGCGTCTTGTCTGATTTGAGCCTGAAACGCGCCGGGATCTACCGCACTGCCGTCGCTGTGCAGCGCCGTGGGGTTTGAACTGCCCCTCGCCGTGCTTGCTTGCTGCCGCCGACGCAACAGCATGACCAAATCGCCATCCCCGACGCCGGCGGCGACCAGCGTCGAACCATCCCCCAGCTCCTTGCCGTTGTGAAGAAGCACCTGGGCTTGGCATGACACGCCCGTCTCGGCTTCCAAAATGGCTTTCAGATTCAACACCTCGGTGCCAGGATCCACCTCCACGGTGACGATCTTGTCATCCTCGGTGGTCACGGTGAGGTGCATGCGGGCCGTCGTGTGGTGGTGTACACGCACAAATACGCCGCCCCGTGGGTGGTGGTACGGCGGACGGAACCAGGCAAAGGGGGGAGCGCGAGCGGCGACGTCAGATCTGACCAGCGGTTTCGTGAGTTGACTTGACTGACCGTCGTCGACGAGACGAGAACCAGTCGTCTGGGAAAACTCGACGGTTGGAGCTTTCCCTCCAAACCCCGTCGCGCACCGCTTGGACTTGACGACGGCCCTATGGCGTCGCTCGCCGCGCGTTTCCCCGTTCCCGTGCATGTGCCTACACCACGAGTGCGTCGCGCCTCGCGCTTTTCCAGGAATCCGCGTGTCGTGCGCGCCACGGCGACGGGTGAGGGCGAGGAGACGAAAAATGGCGAAACCGCGGCGTCCCACGCCCAAGGTTGGATCGGCGGTGGTTCGGGAAACGACAACGCGGGTGTTGACGATTCGACATCTCCAGCGTCTGATGCGCCTGATGTGGCACACGACTTCA
>Ga0209502_10002541_pt1 | contig 15172 bp, 17 predicted proteins | sample ArcticOcean_MG_C_10_FD_187442 | JGI IMG/M metagenome (GOLD analysis project Ga0209502, IMG submission 187442) | Marine microbial communities from western Arctic Ocean - ArcticOcean_MG_CB11_90 (SPAdes) (version 2) | ecosystem: Environmental > Aquatic > Marine > Oceanic | place: Arctic Ocean...
ATGGTTCTTTCCCCTAATTTTTTAAGATCTATTATTGCCCTTAAACTTCTACCTATCAAACGCTGAATTTCTTGGGTACGTCCAGATTGTTTACCTTTAGCAGCTTCTCTTGGCATTCTTGAAGAAGTTGATCTTGGTAACATACCGTATTCTGCAGTTACCCAGCCCTGACCTTTTCCTCTTAGAAAAGAGGGTACGGACTCCTCGATACTGCAGGTGCAAAGTACATGGGTGTCTCCACATTTAATTAATACTGAGCCTTCAGCATGTTTTGTATAGTTTCTAATAAATTCAATAGGCCTAAGGTCATTATTTTGGCGCTGGTAAGATCGCATTACACTTTCCTTATTATTCTTAATATTGAATTATAGTCTATCGCAGGTACCTATTTAAATGGATTTATAGACTTTATCGTTATAATTAGTTAAAACGTTAATTAAAAATACAAACAATTAAATTTAGGAATAAAAATGATTTCAAGCATGACAGGCTTCTTCTTTGGAGAAAAAGATACAAAGTTTGGTAACTTAGTAGTTGAAATTAAAACTCTTAATAGTCGATATTGTGAGCTGCAACTTAAATTAGGAGATGACTTAAGAGTTTATGAGTCGCAGATTCGTGAAATAATTTTAGGAAGTATTTCAAGAGGAAAAATTGATTGTAGGATTTTTCTAAGATCTAGTGAGGCTAAAATGAACGTAGGAAAAATTGATGAAAAGGAAATCAAGACATTAATTAATTCCTTAGAAAAAATAGCGGCCCTCATTAAAAACCCGGCTCTAATAGACCCTGTTGAAATTTTTAGATTATCTGGGACTAACAAACAAACTGTAGATAATCGAGACCTTAAAAAGACTCTTCTAAGCACACTGCCTAGTGCCATCCAAAAAATTATTACTGATCGCCAAAGAGAGGGAAAAAATATTAGCCAAGTGATACTAAACAATGCCAAAGTAATTGAGAAATTGATTACCCAGACTAAGAAAATAATGCCAAAAGCAATTAAACTCTATCGATCAAAAATCGATAAGAGATTTAAAGAGGCACTTATTGAAACTGAAAGTGATCGCCTAAAGCAAGAATTGCTGATTTTTATTCAGAAGTCAGATATTACAGAAGAGATAGATCGATTAGAATCACACTTAAAAGAACTAAGGCGACTATTAACTCTTAAAGAGCCAGTTGGAAAAAAAATGGATTTTTTGATGCAGGAATTTAATCGTGAAGCCAATACTTTAGGGTCTAAAGCAGTTTCAGTTGAAATTTCAAAAACTTCCGTCGAATTAAAAGTTATAATTGAACAAACTCGAGAACAAATACAAAATATTGAATAATGATTAATCCATCGCAAGGAAATTTATTTATTGTTACCGCTGCATCAGGGGCAGGCAAGACCTCGCTTGTGAAAGCTATCTTAAAAAATAATCCGAACATTGAGCTCTCTATTTCACACACCACTCGATTGCCAAGGCCCGGTGAGGTCGATGGAGTTGATTATATATTTATTAATAAAGAAAGTTTTATTAAGATGCAGCAGCAAAATATTTTCCTAGAAACTGCCGAATGTCATGGAGCACATTACGGCACTTCAAAAGAGATTATTTTGGAAACAATAAAATCAGGTAGAGATATAATTCTTGAGATAGATTGGCAGGGCGCTTTTAGTATCAAGACAATTTATCAAGAAGCTATTAGTATTTTTATACTGCCACCCTCAATAAAAGCACTTGAAGAACGGTTAAAAAACCGGGGACAAGACTCAGAAGAGACTATTAATAAGCGCTTATCAGCAGCAAAGGATGAAATGAGTCACTTGGAAAAGTTTGATTATGTTACAATCAACGACGATTTTAGTTGTGCCTTAAAAGAACTAGAAGCTATTATCATTTCAGAAACATTAAAGACTCATAGACAGCTTTATAGGCACAAAGCTTTGATTAATGAGTTAATAAAATAATTTTATGGAGCAAAAATGGCACGAATTACTGTAGATGATTGTTTGGAATTAATACCTAATCGCTTTCAATTAACACTAGTTGCTTCATTAAGATCTAGGCAACTTGCAAATGGTGCAGAGCCTTTAATCGATGTAACAGGATCAAAAGATAAACCTTCTGTAATGGCATTAAGAGAAATTGCTGCTGGGTTAATTGGCGAAGAAATTTTAATTAAAAACGTTGGTTAATAATCTTATTAATACCTAAGTTGGGGGATTCATGGGAAATACCGCTCAGTCAAAAATAGCGGAACAAAATAATAAAGCACTACCCCAACTATTGCCTGCAAATTCTGAAGACTCAAGACTCACCCAATTATTAAAATCATATCTGCCTAAAAAAGAGATTAAAGTCATATGGAGTGCATATCAATATAGTCTTAATGCTCATAAAGGACAAAAAAGGAGAAGTGGTGAGGATTACATTACACACCCTGTCTCGGTCGCATGTATTGCAGCGCGACTTCATTTAGATAGTCCATCCATTCAAGCCGCATTACTTCATGATGTTATAGAAGATACCGCAAGCACTCTTATCGAAATAGAAAAAAAGTTTGGTCCGCAGGTTACAAGATTAGTAGGTGCTCTATCCAAGATAGATAAAATTCATTTTAAAGATGCATCGCAAGCCCAAGCAGAGAATTTCAGAAAAATGTTATTAGCAATGTCACAAGATGTCAGAGTTATATTGATTAAGTTGGCAGATCGACTTCATAATATGGAGACTTTAGAGCATTTAAGTCCTTCTAAGAGGGTGAGAATATCCCAAGAAACGCTTGATATTTATTCTCCAATCGCAAATCGATTGGGGTTAAATAATATCCATGAAGAATTAGAAGATTTATGTTTCAAATATATTCACCCACTTCGTCACAAAACAATTATTAAAGCAATTAAGGCGACAAGGGGGAATCGAAAAGAGGTAGTAGAAAAGAGCCTTATAGAAATAAAAGCTAAATTAGATAATTTTAAACTTAATGCAGAAGTATTCGGCAGAGAGAAGAATCCTTCTAGTATTCATAAGAAGATGCTTGAGAAGCATTCAAGTTTCTCTCAAATTAATGACATCTATGCATTTCGAATTATCGTGCAAGATTTAAATGAGTGCTATTTGGCTTTAGGTGCTCTGCATTCACTTTATAAGCCAATTCCAGGTAAATTTAAAGACTATATTGCAATTTCAAAGGCTAACGGTTATCAATCATTACACACCACCTTATTTGGTCCTTTTGGCATGCCACTAGAAATACAAATTAGAACAGAGCTGATGCATCAATTAGCAGAGGCTGGTGTTGCATCTCATTGGTTATATAAAACCAAAGATGCGCAAGTAACAGAGCTTCAGCAACAAACTAATCAATGGCTTAAAAAGCTTTTAGAAATTCAAACAGATGGTTCGGACTCGCTAGAGTTTCTTGAGCATTTGAAAGTTGATCTCTTTCCAGACGAAGTATATGTATTTTCCCCCAAAGGAACGATATTTAATCTACCAAAGGGATCTACGACAATTGATTATGCATATGCAGTTCATACTGATGTTGGAAACAGTACTGTTGCTGCTAAGATTAATCAGGAATTAGTCCCATTGCGGACGGAAATTAAAACAGGAGATCATATCGATATAGTCACAGACTCCCCAGCCAAACCAAATCCTGCTTGGTTAAATTTTGTTATAACAGGCAAGGCAAGATCTCAGATTAGAGCTTTTTTAAAAACTGCAGAATCAAGTGATCTGGTAATTCTTGGCTATAGTATGTTAAATAATGCTTTGAAAGCTTTTCATATTGACCCTAATAATATTAAGAAAAACCACTGGCAAAAGTTAATACAAGATTATCATATGAATTCAAAAGATGAATTATTTATAGAGTTAGCATTAGGGAAGAAGATTAATGTAATGGTTGCCCATCAATTAACAGCTATTGTGGACGGTATTAAAAAAACAATGAATCAGACTAAGTTCTTAGACGTTATAACGATAAAGGGTTCTGAGGGTATGGCGATTAAACTTGCAACTTGTTGCCATCCCATACCAGGGGACCCAATTCTAGGTTTTATCAATAAAGATAGAGGACTAATTATTCATACGCATGATTGTCATGTCATTAGAAAATTTAAACTTGATCATGACAGATGGGTGGATGTTGAATGGGAGCCAGATCCTAATCGACTCTTCAATGTCAATCTTAATATATTGGTCATGAATGAAAAAGGAATGTTAGGTAGGATTGCCTCTATTATAGCTACATCTAATTCAAATATTGATAATGTGTCAGTGGAGCAGCCTGATGGAAGTTCTTTTGCAAACTTAAATTTTGTTGTACAAGTTAAAAATCGTTTACATCTAGCCGAGATAATTAGAAATTTGAGAAAAATTACAAAAATTAATAGAATCAATCGTGTAAAATCGTTAGCATAAGGACTGGAATAAACTTCATGAAAAAAACTGTTATTAAAGCAACAAATGCACCAGCTGCTATCGGTACATATTCTCAAGCAATCAAGAAAAATAATATTACATTCTTGTCTGGGCAGATTGGTTTAGACCCTAACACCATGATATTAGTGAATGGTATAGAAGCACAAATTCATCAAGTTTTTAAGAATTTAATTGAGGTAATTAAAGCCTCAAATGCTAGTATCGACGATCTTGTAAAATTAAATATTTATCTGACAGATCTGGCCCATTTTTCCTTAGTTAATGAGATTATGGTTAACTATTTCAATGAACCTTACCCCGCTAGAGCTGCTGTAGGTGTTAAGTCTCTACCAAAAGATGCACTTATTGAGGCAGATGGTTTTTTAGTGGAAGATTAAAAAGCATTATACAAATTGCCAAAATCAATTTTTACTCCTTCACAAACAGTTAAGCTGCGTAAGCTTAAGATTACATCTGTTTTTGATTTATTACTTCATCTCCCTACTCGATATCAAAATGAGACCAAAATTGAATCTATTGAGAGTATTGTGCCAGGAACTCCAGTACAAATTGAAGGTGTTATTACGCAATCTACTGTTAATTATGGCCCACGAAAAAATTTAATTGTAATTATCGCTGACTCCTCAGATAGCATTCAGTTAAGGTTCGTTAATTTTTATCCGAGTCAAATCAACGATCTATCTGAAGGAAAAAAAATTCGTGTTTTTGGGGAGGTTAAGAAGAATTTATTTCTTAACGAAATGATACATCCACAATATAAGCTATTAAAAGAAGATGAGCCATTACCAAAAACATTCAGTCCAATATATCCAACAACTTCCGGCTTATCGCAGAAATTATTATGCAAGCTAATAAAAAAGTCGATTGGAAAGTCCCTAGAAGCTAAAGTTTATAATGATTATTTTCCAGAATTATATTCTAAAAGGAAATTACCATTATTGATGGATGCAATTGAAGAGATACATTTCCCTTCAAAAGATACTGATATAGAGCTATTTAATCAAAAGGATAATGCTTATCATCATCGTTTAATTTATGATGAATTTTTGGCGCAACAACTTTTCCTTAGGGGGCTTTACCATCAAAAAAAACTGCATCTATCAATGCCAATTAAATTTTCTGATGAACTACACCAAGCCTTTATTAAAAACTTAGAGTTTAAATTAACAGAAACACAGGAAGCAGTAGTGCAAGATATTTATAATGATATTGAAAATAATCATCCAATGAATCGTCTTTTACAGGGGGATGTAGGAAGTGGGAAAACAGTTGTAGCAGTAATGACCGCGATACAAGTTATTGGGTCTGGATACCAAGTTGCTTTTATGGCCCCAACTGAAATTTTAGCCGAACAACACTTTAGTAAAATAAAAGAATGGTTAGGCCCATTTGGTTTTAGTGTCGACTTATTAAGAGGGAGTATGTCGCCTAGTAATAAAAAAATAGCCCAAAAAAAAATTACGAATGGAGAAACCGAAATCGTTGTTGGTACTCATGCCTTATTTCAAGAAGAAGTAATTTTTAAGAATCTAGCTTTTTATATAATCGACGAGCAACATCGTTTTGGTGTGGAGCAAAGAATCCAATTAAGAAAAAATAATCTTATTAATCAGAAATTTGAAGCACATCAGTTAATGATGAGTGCTACTCCAATTCCGAGAACATTATCTATGAGTTATTTTTCTGATATGGACATATCTGTTATTAATAAACTACCTCCTGGAAGGCAAACTATTACTACTAAATTGTTTTCAGAGGAAAGAAGAGAAGATATTTTGGAAACAATTAATCAGGAGGTTATTAATGGTAGTCAGGTATATTGGGTTTGCCCACTAATTGAAGAAAGTGAGACATTACAATTAGAAACAGCAGAAAATACTTATTCAATACTTCATAAATACTTTGATGAGCATCAGGTAGGACTAATCCATGGTCGAATGAAATCATCAGAGAAAGAAAGTGTCATGGAAAAGTTTAAGGATAAAGAAATTAAAATCCTTGTAGCAACAACAGTTATAGAGGTGGGGGTTGATGTACCAAATGCTACGTTAATGATTATTGAAAATGCAGAAAGAATGGGATTATCTCAACTTCATCAGTTAAGAGGAAGGGTAGGTAGAGGAGCCAAGAAGAGTGTCTGCATTATGTTATACCAAAAAAAATTATCAATTCTTGCTAAGCAAAGATTGAAGATAATATATGATCATATTGATGGTTTTAAAATTGCTGAAGAGGATTTAAAAATTAGAGGTCCAGGTGAGTTTCTTGGCTTAAAACAGAGCGGAGTGCCAATGTTTAGAGTTGCAGATATCCAAAGGGATTCAGCATTATTAGAATTGGCTAAACAAGATGCAGATCATTTGATAGAATCAGAACACCCATCTATTAACCTTCATTTAGAAAGATGGCTCAGAAATTATCAGGAAATTATTAGAGCTTAATTAATTATACATGTGGCAAAAAAAATTTAACGGTAAGAGTGAGCTACGCTTCTGGCTATCCAATAAAAAATCTATTAGTAAGCGTATCAAAAATATCGCACAGTTTAAAGTTATACAGATTAGCCCCACTATTAAAAAATTTCATAAAATAGAGGGAGAAAAATTTAGGAACATTAGGGGTGGCCAGCTGTATTTGAGGGAAGTCATGATTTATGCTGATGGTCGTTTAGTTATGTATGCAAGAACAGTAACACCAAAAATCAATCTACGTGGATTTTGGGGGCGTATTAAAAGACTTCAGGACAACCCACTGTCAGATATTATTTTTGAGAAGAAAATCATTAAACGATCCCCATTTATTTATTCAGAATTTTCAAAAAATGATGATATATCAAAAAGTGTTAGAAATTCTGGCCATAATGACTCTAATATTTTAGTGAGCCGTCAATCTATGTTTTATTACAATAACAAAAGTGTTTTATTAACAGAGGTATTTTTTAAAAATTTCGAACATTTAAGATTTATCAAGTGATATATTTAAAGAATCTCATTCTGCTTACTAGAATTAATAAGCCGATTGGTGTTTTGTTGCTGCTATGGCCAACATTGACAGCGTTATTAGTTGCTCAGCAAGGTATTCCAGAATTAAAAATAATGATAATTTTTATTGTTGGTACTATTTTAATGAGATCTGCAGGATGTATTGCTAATGATCTAGCAGATAGAAACATCGATACACATGTTGATAGAACAAAGAACCGACCTCTTGCTAAGAAAGAGGCATCCATACTTGAGGCTTTATTATTCTTATTAATTTTATTAACACTTTCATTGTTTTTGGTTCTGCAACTTAACTCTTTTACAATAAAATTATCTGTATGTGCTCTGCTATCAGTATTAATTTACCCATTCTGTAAAAGGTTTTTTGCTTTACCACAATTGATGCTTGGAATTTCATTTGGATTCGGAATTTTAATGGCTTTTGCTGCAATTCAGAACGCAATACCTTTTGAGGCATGGGCATTATTTACCGCAAATATATTTTGGGCTTTAAGCTATGACTCTCATTATGCTATTAAGGATATGAAAGATGACAAAAAGATTAATATTCATTCTTCACCTTTAACTTTTAAGAACTATACGATGACTTTCATCATAGGAAGTTATGCATGTATGTTTTTAATATTACTATTTATTGGTTGCAGCAATGATTATTCAATATCCTTCTATATTTTGATATGTGTATCATTAGTTATTGCCATAAGAGGCTTTATCATAGGAATGAGTATGGATCCTGATAAGAATTTTGAGGCTTTTTTGGCTAATAATTATGTTGGATTTTTTATGTTTATGGCTTTTATGTCACAAATGCTTAAAATTTGAGAAAAGCCTTTAAAACATTGACAAAAGATATGGAAATAGACTAGAATTCGCGTCTTAAATTTTTTTTTGTAAATTGATTGGTTATAAAATAATGAAAACATTTTCTGCAAAATCACATGAAGTTCAAAGAGATTGGTTGCTAGTGGATGCAACTGATGCAACACTAGGTAGACTTGCAAGTGCTATAGCTCATAGATTAAGAGGTAAACATAAAGCAATTTACACTCCTCATGTTGATACTGGAGATTATATAGTTGTAATTAATGCAGATAAAATTAAGGTAACAGGAAATAAAGATGAGGGTAAGATTTATTATAGACATTCAGGTTTCGTAGGTGGGTTATATGCAACAAGCTTCAAAAATATGCAGAATAGGTTCCCCGGGCGTGCTTTAGAGAAAGCTGTTAAGGGTATGTTACCTAAAGGGCCACTTGGCTATGCTATGGTTAAGAAAATGAAGGTTTATGCAGGTGATAAGCATCAGCATGCGGCTCAACAGCCACAACCAATAACACTATAAACTCAGGAAAATTATGATAGGTAAATATTATTACGGAACAGGCAGAAGAAAGAGTTCAATTGCTAGGGTGTTCATACAGCCGGGCAAGGGAAATATTGTAGTTAATAATAAACCAGTAGATGAATATTTCTCGAGATATACATCTCAAATGATTTTAAAGCAACCTTTAGAGTTAACAAACAATACTGCAAGTTTTGATATTAAAGTTAATGTAATTGGTGGGGGTGAATCTGGTCAAGCTGGAGCAGTAAGACATGGAATTACGCGAGCTTTAATGGATTATGATATTGCGCTAAAACCAGAATTATCAAGTGCGGGATACGTAACTCGTGATAGTCGCGAAGTTGAACGGAAGAAAGTTGGCTTTAGAAAAGCTAGGCGAAAAAAACAGTTTTCAAAACGATAAAACAAAAAAGCCACTACAGTGGCTTTTTTTTATTAACCTGGATCTACAATAAAAGCATAAAATAATAAAATGAAGTCAAAAATTAAAGTTAGCATAGTTGGGGGGTCTGGATATACTGGTATTGAATTATTAAGGTTATTAATAAATCACCCTAATGTCATTATTCATCAAATTACATCTAGAAGTGATGCAGGTAAATTGGTGTCGGATATCTACCCATCACTTCGGGGTAAGCTCTCTCATACTTTTGTAGACCCAGCCAAAGCAAGCTTGAAAGAAGCGGAACTAGTTTTTTTTGCAACCCCAAACGGGATTGCAATGAATTACGTTAAGAAGTTACTGGAAAATGGAGTTAAGGTGATTGATTTAGCTGCTGACTTTAGAATTCAGGATGTTTCTATTTGGGAAAAATGGTATGAAATGAAACATAATGCGGTGGAAGAATTAAAAAAAGCAGTTTATGGATTACCAGAGGTAAATAGAGCGGCAATTAAGAGTGCTCAGTTAGTTGCAAACCCAGGATGTTATCCAACAGCCATACAATTAGCGCTAGCCCCTTTAATTAAGGATAGCTTAATAAACACTGAAACAATAATAGCAGATGCAAAATCAGGAATTAGTGGTGCTGGGAAAAAAATAGAAACTCAGCTATTAATGTCGGAGGCATCTGAGAATTTTAGGGCTTATGGTTTAACGGGACATCGGCATTTGCCAGAAATTGAAGAAAATTTAAAGGCTATTGCTGGTATAAATAAAATTAAGCTGACATTTGTGCCTCATTTAATACCTATGGTTAGAGGCATTCATGCGACTCTATATGTTGACTGTATTAAAGATTTTGACCCGTTAGTAATTTTTAATAAATGTTATAAACACGAACCTTTTGTTGATGTTTTGGAATCAGGAAGTTGCCCTGAAACAAAGTCGGTAAGAGGCTCAAATTTATGTAGACTTTCATTCTATAAAATCCCAGGCACTAATAGGCTTATAATTTTATCTGTAATTGATAATTTAGTGAAAGGCGCAGCTGGCCAAGCAATACAGAATATGAATATTATGATGGGTTGGTCTGAAAGTGCTGGCCTAGATTTATTTGTTCTTCATCCTTAATAGGAATAATGTATGAGTAATCTATCTAAAAAAAGAAAACATTCGTTAACTGGTAAGAAAGCTAGAATTAGAACAGAGCGAATATGGCCACAACAACTGTCAATTATTTTGCTAACAATTTTTCTGTGTTTTGTATTGTTTTATAAAGTATATGACGCCGGAAAAATTACAAGGTTTCTTTTAAAAATTGCAGAATTAGAAAGTATTAATAAAGAATATGAAAAGAGCTTGCTTGAAACACGCTTGGAAATTCAAATGGGATTAATATCTTATGATAAACTCGCTCAAGAAGTAAAAGCAGTAAAACAAGAAAATACTGGATTAAAAGAAGATAATCTGTTTTACGAGAAAATTGTTGGAAAAAGGCCAAAATAATGTTTTTTAAGAAAAAAAATAAATTTAATATCGACACCCTTATCAATGAAGATTTTGTTATCAAGGGAGACACCACATATGTTGGGGGCATTAGGCTGGACGGGAAAATTATTGGAAATGTAAATGTTATTGGAGGCAATAATGGCACACTTATTATGGGTGAAGGAAGTGAGGTTAGAGGAGATATAATTGTTCATAATGCTATTATTGCTGGAAAAGTATTAGGCAATATAAGGGCTCTCAATTATATTGAGATTCATCCACAAGCAGACATTAAGGGTGATATAGAGTATAAAGTACTAGAGGTTCATGCAGGAGCAAAGATTTTAGGGGCGCTTAAAATGATGAGTAGTGCTAACATTAAGCAGTATGCAAAAGAAATTGAAGTAAAAATTGAGAAGTCATAGGAGAAAAGCATGACAACCGAATTAGTAATGCCAACACCAGTAAATTTTACTGATAATGCTGTAAGTAAGGTCAAAGAGCTTATCGAAGAAGAAGGAACCGCAGATCTCAAGCTTAGAGTTTTTGTAAGTGGAGGTGGGTGTTCTGGTTTCCAGTATGGGTTTACATTTGAAGAATCAATAAATGATGATGATACGAAGGTTACTAAAGATTCAGTAACATTATTGATTGATCCAATGAGCTTACAATATTTAACTGGCGCTGAAATAGATTATCAAGATAATGTTCAAGGCTCACAATTTGTCATTAAAAATCCTCAGGCAACAAGTACTTGTGGGTGTGGATCTTCTTTCTCAGTTTAGAGGGAGCTCATATCTCTTTTAGTTCTCCCTGTGTAAACTTGCCGAGGGCGACCAATTTTGTTGTTATTGTCACATAGCATTTCATTCCAATGAGATACCCATCCAGCTGTTCGAGCAATTGCAAAAACGGCTGTGAACATCGAGTTGGGAATGCCAAGTGCCCGCATAACTATCCCAGAATAGAAGTCAACATTAGGGTATAGTTTCTTTTCTATGAAGTACTCATCTTCTAAAGCAATCTTTTCCAAAGCTAAAGCTAATTTAAATAAGGGTTCATTTCCAAGATTCAACTCATTAAGTACCTCGTGACAGGTTATTTTCATTATTTCAGCGCGAGGATCTTTATTGCGATATATGCGATGACCAAAACCCATTAGACGAAAGCTATCGTTTTTATCCTTTGCTCTTTTTATGTATTCTCCAATTCGACTTTCATCCTTTATTTCAGATAACATCTTTAAAGTTGCTTCGTTGGCACCACCATGGGCAGGGCCCCATAAAGATGCAATTCCAGCAGCAATACAGGCATAAGGGTTCGCTCCAGATGAGCCAACTAGCCTAACAGTGGATGTCGATGCATTTTGTTCATGATCAGCATGAAGAATTAAAATTCTCTCTAATGCTTGAGTAAGAATGGGATTACTTTGATATTTTTTATTAGGGCTTAAGAACATCATATTAAGAAAGTTTCCCGCATAACTTAAGTCATTTTGAGGATATACAGAAGGTAGACCAAGACTATATGTATAGCTCCATGCACCTATAGTAGGTAATTTAGCTATCAATCTTTGGGCGGATAATTTTCGATGTTCAGAATTAGTTACATCCAACTCATCAGCATAAAAGGCTGACATAGAAGCTACAACGCCAATCATAACTGCCATAGGGTGGGAATCTCTTCGGAAACCTCTGAAGACACTATTTAATTGATCATGAATTAAGGTATGCCCGTTAATAGTTTTACGGTAGCTTTCTTTTTCTATAGCACTTGGAAGCTCACTATTGTAGAGTAAATATGAGACATCTAAAAAGTCACAGTTTTTAGATAATTGATCAATTGGATAGCCACGATAAAGAAGCTCACCTTTTTCTCCATTGACATATGTAATGGATGAGTTGCATGATGCAGTTGATAAGTATCCAGGATCAAAGGTATAGACTCCCTCTTGATGAAGCTTTCTTATATCAATTGCTGGGGGTCCCATTGCCCCTCTGATTAATGGAAGATCAATTTCCTTGCCATCAATTATAATTTTTGATTTTTCTGAGGTCATATTTTGTGTGGATTATTTACGAAATTGTATTATAGCTTAAAATAATTATTTTAAGCTGGATGCGTGACTCCCAAAATTCTTAAGCCTGCTGAGCCAGTAATTTCCGGAGAATTATTAGGAGTATTATTTATACATTTATTTGCTAACCAACCAAATGCAACAGCCTCTACTGACTGAGATGAAATACCTAATTCTTCGGTGTCATTTATTTTAAGTGTTGTTAATTGCTCTAGTCTATTTTTTAAAAATAAATTTTTACCACCACCACCACATATAAATATTTCATCAACTTGATTACAATATTTATCTATAGCTAAGCTTATAGAAAGAGCACTAAGCTCTAGTAGAGTTCGTTGAACATCTGCAGGATTTTCATTTTTATGATTAAAATTTTCTAACCAGTTAGCATTAAATAAATCTCTCCCCGTACTTTTTGGTAGTTCTTTCTGAAAAAAAGGTTCTTTCATAAATTCTTTAAGTAAATTGGGAATAATATTTCCAGTACTAGCCCATTTCCCCTGGTCATCATAGCTTTTATTTTTATTTTTTTGGATCCAATGATCTATAAGAATATTTCCTGGACCACAATCAAAGCCAATTAGTTTATGATTGATTTTAAGATAGGTTAGGTTGCTAATACCTCCAACATTGATGATAACTCTATTTTTAGTGGAAGAGGAAAAGACTTGCTGATGAAATGCAGGAACTAAAGGGGCGCCTTCCCCCCCAGCAACGATATCTCTATTTCTAAAGTCTGCCACAACGGCAATATTTGTTTTCTCTGCCAGCATATGAGCGCTACCAATTTGAATGGAAAATTTCTTTACTGGTTGATGTCTGATAGTTTGTCCGTGATAGCCAATACAGCAAACATTCTTAGGATTAATATGCAATTTTTTTAGCATACTATTAATTATTGATGCAGTAATATTTGCGTGTAATAAGCCTAACTCAATACTTACCTCCAAATCGTTATGACTTGGCTTTTGAGCCAACAATAGTGCATTAGCTAATTTATTTGTATAGGGCTTATGTATAAAGTCAATTAATTTTATTTGTTTATTTGATGCTTTAATCAATACAACATCAATCCCGTCTAAGCTGGTACCTGACATTACTCCAAAGATTAATTTTTCATTATCCATAATTTAATTGTGACAACTTTATTTTTTAATACAAGCCCAAAAAAAGTACTAATATTTTTAAAATCATAATTAAGCTAGAATTGTACTAATTTAGTGAATAACAGGAAACTTCCATTGAAAATTGAAGAAACATTAGGTCTAATTAAACGCGGCTCAGATGAGATTTTAATTGAATCTGAATTGATTGAGAAATTAAAAAAAGGAACTCCCCTTAGAATAAAAGCCGGATTTGACCCTACTGCACCTGATTTGCATTTGGGCCACACTGTTTTATTAAATAAATTAAGACAATTTCAGGATTTAGGGCATCAGGTCATTTTTTTAATTGGTGATTTTACTGGGATGATTGGAGACCCGACAGGTAAGAACGTAACTAGACCACCTTTATCAAAAGAAGACGTTAAAAAAAATGCTGAGAGTTATTCGGAGCAGGTATTCAAAATATTAATTAAAGAAAAAACTGAGATTGTTTTTAATTCGACTTGGTTAAATGATTTAGGAGCCAGTGGAATTCTAAAGCTTGCTTCAACACACACAGTTGCAAGGATGTTGGAGCGAGATGATTTCTCTAAAAGATATCAGTCAAAAGAGCCTATTGCAATCCATGAGTTTATTTACCCATTACTTCAGGGTTACGATTCTGTAGCCCTAAAGGCTGATGTTGAAATTGGAGGGACAGATCAAAAATTTAATTTATTGATGGGGCGTGAATTACAGAAACACTTTGGTCAAAAGCAGCAATGTATCTTAACAATGCCTCTTCTAGAGGGACTTGATGGTGTTCAGAAAATGTCCAAGTCGTTAAATAATTACATAAGCATTGATGAGCTACCTGAAAGTATTTTCGCAAAAATATTATCAATTTCAGATGATTTAATGTGGCGATATATAGAGCTCTTATCTTTAAAGACTTCTGATGAAATTAGATCGTGGAAATTAAGGGGGGAAGCAGGTGAAAACCCCAAAATAATTAAGGTTGAATTTGCAAAAGAGATTGTTGAAAGATTTCATGATGCAGATGCCGCAGAAAGAGCAGAAAATAATTTTAATGTTAGAGCGCAAGGTCAGATTCCGGAAGACATCCCTAATTTTGATGTTGTTTGCGATGAAGTCGGTATTACAGTTCCTAATTTACTTAAAAGAATACATTTGGTGTCTAGTACTTCTGAGGCTATGCGCCTAATTACTGGTGGAGGCATTAAAGTTGACGGTGAAAAATTTAAAGACCAAAAAAAACTTATTCTAAGGGGCAAAGTAATTACTATCCAAGTGGGAAAAAGAAAATTTGCTCGCGTCTCTATATTGTAAGATTCTA
>Ga0209502_10002545_pt1 | contig 15157 bp, 18 predicted proteins | sample ArcticOcean_MG_C_10_FD_187442 | JGI IMG/M metagenome (GOLD analysis project Ga0209502, IMG submission 187442) | Marine microbial communities from western Arctic Ocean - ArcticOcean_MG_CB11_90 (SPAdes) (version 2) | ecosystem: Environmental > Aquatic > Marine > Oceanic | place: Arctic Ocean...
TACAATCGATTAAACATTTATGGGGACAATCAGCGACATGAAAAAACCAAATCTTTTTAGAAGAGCAACTATGTTCCTTGTTTTTATTTGGAGAGCTGTCATGGATGTAAAATATAATCCATTAAAGTATGTTCCATGCCCAGTCTTACAGGGATATTTCATGTTAGTGTTATTTGCTATATGGAGCGCTTTTTTCGGACTTATTGCCTCATTTTATTTAGGTTTCATCAACTACAGTATTGTGACCAGCATCATCATACATTTGGCTGTGATAATTCCATTAATAATCACGAATGCAGTATTTATTGACGCAGAGCGTGACGGGCACAAATGGCTAATTGAATGGGAAAAAGAGCAGTCAAAATACAAATTATTTGTAAATCGCTTAAAAACAAAAAATACTGTTCTGTGGAAACCAAAGAGAACCGATACAAACTAAGTGACTACCTTGTGCCTAATATGAACACTGGGCGGGGTTCTGTCCCTTTTAGCAATCAGGTTATTTTGCAACGCTTCTTGGGCTGTAGCATCAATTATTACTTGCCTGTCTAGCGACTTTTTTTGATACCCCCCTCTTTTAAACAGGCTTTTTTGATTGTTTTCGCGGAGTATGATGTGGGAGCCAGTCGTGCTTTTTTATCGCATAAATTACGCACTTTTTTCTCTTGCTCTTTTTTGTTGGCTGACTCCCTAGTATGGCCGCTTGCTTCATGTGGGTCAGCAAAAACAGAGAGCGCTAAGCCCACAGATACAGCAAGACAGAGTGCATACAACATATTCATTCTCAACTCCATGTTATTTTTTGAAATAATAGTCTTAAAATTAGATATTTTCTAGTTACGGGAATTAATGCTAAATCAAGCTTTTGATTAAATGCTAGAACCAATACTACAAGATACATACATAAAGTTAATCCAAGAGAAATTAGAGAAATGAAAAGACTGCTTACCTTGATAATACCAGTAATGCTCTCATTTCCTTCTTATGCAGAATGGATCAAGGTGGCCAAGAGTACTAGTAGCGGTAATACTATTTACGTAGATTTTGGTAAAATAAAAAAAATTGATAACTTTTTATACTACTACTCATTAACAAATTACAAAAAGCCGGTATTTGGCGATTTATCTGTAATTGTATACCATCAGGCAGACTGCAAACGATCAAGAGAAAGGGGAATTAGATGGATGTTCCATAAGCAGCAGATGGGTCAGGGGGATAGTATTACTGAAAATACTCATGACAAAGAATGGGCATATCCTTTCGCTCATACTTCTTCTACGTCAAAAGGGGCTGCGCTCAAAACAGCTTGTGAGCAAGCTGTTAACCAAAAACTATAGCTCTGCAAGAGAAGCAACCCGAAGCATACAATGGAAGACTGGAGCGCACTAAAAGAAGAGCCAGTCAGGTTCCCTGGGCCGTAAAATTTAAAGTCAAAAAAATTGATCATTATATGATTGCCTCTGTAAAGATCTAAAGTGCAGGCATAATGCATAAAATTAGCTTAAAGCTCTAGAGTGGCTTATGATTAGCTTATGGATTTTAAGCTACCCAAAATAAAAAGAAGCCTTCACTGGACCACCGTCGTAAGTGAAAAAGCCCTCCTAGCATTAATTGGTATAGCAACCTGTATAGCAGCAGCTCAGTATCTGTTTGCGATGTACGAAGCAAGAGATATTCTCTTGTCTGATCTTTTTATGCTTTTTATATATGTTGAGATTATAGGAATGGTAGGTGCTTTTTATAGCACCAACAGAATCCCTGTTACTCTGCCGATAATTATTGCAATAACCGCTCTATGCCGACTAATTATAATGCAAAGCAAAGATATGGACGCATTAGTTTTAGTTGGAGAAGCTGGGGCTATACTAATTTTGTCAGGATCAGCTTACATTATGAGCCTAAAAGATAGAGTAAGCCTTGAAAAAAAGAAAGAGTTTAAAGAAGACAAAGATGCATCATAATAAAAAGTCTTTACAGGCAAGCTCTATAATTTAAGTCTTCCGGATGAACCACTAACGAAAGACCCCAAATCAATCTCTAAGTTCTAACTTAATATTCTTTTTTCATTTCCAATCTGTTGTCACACGTTATTTCCGAGAGCTTGCTCTATGTCAGCAATAATATCGTCAGCATGCTCAATACCTACAGAAATTCGAACCATTTCACGACTAGCTCCTGCAGACTTTAGCTCATCATCGTTCAGCTGGCGATGAGTTGTACTTGCAGGATGGCATGCCAAAGATTTAGCGTCACCAATATTTACTAAACGCTTGATAAGCTGCAACTTATCGATAAATTTCGCGCCAGCAATCTCTCCACCTTTAATGCCAAAACTTAAGATTCCTGATGGTTTCCCAGAAACAACCTTCTGGGAAAGCTGATAATACTTATCGTTTTTTAGGCCTGCATAATTTACCCAGTCAACCAAGCTATGTACAGACAAATACTCGGCAACTTTTAGGGCATTTTCAGTGTGTCGTTGCATGCGTAAAGCAAGGGTTTCTAGACCCTGCAAGATTAAAAATGAATTAAAGGGCGAAATTGCAGCACCCATATTGCGTAGCGGCACAACACGAGCACGGCCAATAAATGCAGCTTCGGCCATTGCATCGGCATATATGATCCCATGATAGGACGGATCCGGCTGATTAAACACAGAAAAACGAGGGTGGTCTTTCCATGGGAAATTACCTGAATCAATAATAATGCCACCCACAGATGTGCCGTGCCCTCCAATATATTTAGTTAAGGAATGAACAACAATATCTGCACCCTGTTCAAATGGACGACAATAAATAGGTGTTGCGACTGTATTGTCGACAATGACGGGGATACCATGCTTATGCGCCATATCTGATAATGCCTGAATATCAACGATGTTACCTGCAGGATTACCTATAGACTCACAGAAAAGTGCTTTGGTATCGTCATCAATTAAGGCTTCCAGCGCATTTATATCATCACCTGAAGCCATGCGTGCCTCAATCCCCTGATTAGGCAGAGAATGCGCAAAAAAATTGTAAGTACCTCCGTACAGCTGACTAACGCTGATAATATTATCTCCAGCACGCGCAACGGTTTGGATGGCTGCTGTGATTGCCGCCATGCCAGATGCCAGTGCCAGCGCACCAATACCACCCTCTAATTCAGCCATACGCTGTTCGAGTACGTCAGTGGTTGGGTTCATCATGCGTGTATAAATATTTCCAGGCTCAGTTAAATTAAAAAGATTTGCACCATGCTGGGTGTCACGAAAACTATATGATGTGGTTTGGTATATAGGTACAGCGACCGCACGGGTTGTTGGATCATCCTGAAATCCAGCATGAATCGCTTGAGTTTCAATATTCATAAGAAATGTCCTTAGTAATAGTTATCTCTATGATGAGTGAGAATTGGAGGGAATAAAAATTTATAATAATTATATTAATAAATACATGCAAAGATAGTATAAGATTCTTCACGTTAATTTAATTAATACGGTTTTTTGAAATGGAAAATAGTTCTTTTAAAATAAAGAAAATTTTATTTTTACTATTGGTTTTTGCCGCTGGTTCCTTAGCTGCCAACGACGAAGTGCTATCGACTTCCCACGTCGAAAGAATAGTTTTAGGCTCGGGTTGTTTTTGGGGGGCCGAAAAGGGTTACGAATCACTACAAGGTGTAATGAGCGCAGTATCAGGTTATTCCGACGGCATAAACGTTAAGCCTGCCTATACAGAGATTACGAAATTAGAAAATAAGTTCAATCCTGACAATCATGCCGAGGCTGTTGAGATTACCTACAACACCAACATCATTTCAACCAAAATGCTTTTGAAGCATTATTTTGAATCTCATGACCCCACACAACTAAATAGACAGGGAAACGATGTAGGAACCCAATATAGATCACTAATTCTCTATTCCAGTAAGGCACAAAAAATGACTGCAGAGGAAGTTCTTCTGGAATACCAGAAGCTCCTTTTCGAATCAGGTTTCGGAACAATCGTGACACAAGTCAAATCACTAAAAACATTTTATGCCGCTGAAGCGCATCATCAAGACTATATTGCAAAAAATCCAAACGGATACTGCCCTGATCACTCCACAGGAGTCAAATTTAATATTAACAGCAAACTAGAAATGCCAGATAATCATGGTTTGAAAAAGGGCAAGCACATAGTCATTATCGAGCCTCGAGGCTATTGCCCTTACTGTGAAAAATTCAAGTCTGAAACGATCAAGCATTACCTGGGAGATATACCTATAACCCTGAGGTTAGCCAGTCAACTGGATGGTTTAAACATTAATTCGCCCACATGGGCCACGCCAACTATTATTTTCTTACAGAATGGTAAGGAGGTCTTTGGCCATCAAGGCTACATGTCATCGAAAGAATTCTATCAAGCTCTCGGCTATTTCAAGCTTGGCAACTCTGATGCATATAAAGTAGCTTTTGAGGATGCGACTGATGGAAGATTTTGCAAAGAATATAGTATTTTTAAAAATACTCCTGATGGAATATTTGTTGATAAAATTAGCGGGGCTCCGTTATTTGATACACAGGATAGGTTTAATTCTTCTAGTGGATGGCTGTCATTCACAAAGCCAATAAGTGGCGCAGTCTATTCTAAAATAGACAATAGTTTTGGGATGAGCAGGATAGAAATAAGATCAGCTGTTTCAGACATACATTTAGGGCATATGTTCCCTGATGGCCCCAATGGGCTGCCAAGATATTGTATTAATGCAACAGTCCTCGAATTTAAAAAAAGGGCGGAAATTTAGGTTCCTTTCAGAAAACCATTCCTCTTTTCTCAAACACTTTCTGTGTATTTACTATCTTTGGGCGCAACCAAGCCCCGATAGAACCGACAATAGCGAAAATTATTAAGCCCTTTTCAAGATCACCTGGATTGTCACCCTTAAGTGCTTTACGTAAACTACTAATCATTAAAAATGCAAATACAAATACCAAGATTACTTTAGATACAGATACTGCGACCAATTTAAGAAAATCGACTCCTGTATTCATTAGCACAGTTGCATTGCAACTTTTTATACCAAACCATGCCGCTGATGCCGCCATGCCAGCAAGCATTATAAGTTCAACTATGCCTGCTACAAATGAACTACTGTCATTTGGCATGAAACTTCCAGCTATCAATAATACGACTATCGGTGCTACACCCATTCCAGCTATATTCCAAACATCTTTATTGTCAGCATAAAAAACAACTTCGTTCGTTAAACCTAAATATAATCCATACCCAACAACTAGTGGAATTATCCAAAGGATCTGTGTCAACCCTAACCAGGAAGCGACTAATGTTGGGATAACCAAAGTTAAAATTGATGCGGCCAATAATTTAATTGCTTCGGTTTTCCCCAATCTGGAACTAAGACTTGGGAGGAGTCGCCTTCTAGTATTTGTAAAACTTGCGCGTGCTCCATTTGTGTCTCCATCAGCATATGATTACTGATTTACCTTAAGCTTCTGAGCGCAAAAACGCTACTGAAACATTGCATTGCACCTAGTGACAGGAATTACTGTTGGAGAATAGGTTTATACAGAGGCATGCTAAAATACCTTTATGGTGACATCAATTAGATTTACATGAGCTCGCTAAAAAAACCAGATACCAAGCTGGAAGGAAACAAAAGCTCCAAATAAATATGTTTGCTTAGAGAACCCTGACAGAGTGTTGGATTCTTTCTATAATGCGGCTTAGCTACTCCAATAAAGTAAGGATCAAATAATGAGTAATACAAAAAATCGTAAACATTCCTCCATCGTCGTAGATGGTGTTGAAAAAGCCCCTAGCCGGTCCATGTTACGCGCAGTAGGATTTAGTGATGCTGACTTTAAAAAACCTCAAATTGGAGTTGCTTCCACCTGGAGTATGGTCACGCCTTGTAATATGCATATCAACACATTGGCCGAAGAGGTTGGCAAAGGCGTAGAGGTCGTTGGAGGCAAAAGTGTTATCTACAATACAATTACGATTTCAGATGGTATTTCTATGGGTACTGAAGGTATGAAGTACTCATTAGTATCACGTGAGGTTATTGCTGACTCGATTGAAACAGTATCTGGCTGCATGGGGCATGATGGCATTGTAGCTATTGGTGGTTGCGATAAAAATATGCCTGGTTGTTTAATGGGCATGGCACGATTGAATCGGCCTTCTGTCTTTGTTTACGGTGGTACTATTCAGCCTGGTAAAAATCGAACTGACATAGTCTCCGTGTTTGAAGCTGTTGGTGGGCATGCAAAAGGCACTGTTTCCGACATACAACTTAAAAATATTGAAGAAACTGCTATTCCTGGCCCAGGCTCTTGTGGTGGAATGTATACTGCAAACACCATGGCGTCAGCCATTGAAGCTTTAGGAATGAGCCTGCCAAATAGCTCAGCTCAAGAAGCTATATCCGATGTAAAGCTAAATGATTGCAACCGAGCAGGAGCTGCGGTTGTTGAATTAGTTAAAAATGATATAAAACCTTCGGATATTATGACTAAAAAAGCTTTTGAGAATGCTATTAAAATAGTTATTACTCTTGGAGGCTCTACTAATGCTGTGCTCCATTTGCTGGCAATGGCGCATACCATTGGCGTAGATTTACAGCTCGAGGATTTTACTCGAATTGGCAGTGAGACACCTATGTTAGCTGACTTGAAGCCAAGTGGTCGTTTCTTAATGTCTGAGTTAATTGCAATTGGTGGCTTGCAGCCTCTGATGAAAATGCTCCTGGATGCAGGCCATCTACATGGTGATTGCCTAACGGTAACTGGTAAAACTGTAGCAGAAAACTTAGCTAATGTTCAAGCTTATCCAGAAGGCCAGGAAATCATACGCTCTTTAGATAATCCTATTAAAAAAGACAGCCACTTAGTCGTTCTACGCGGCAACTTGGCACCAGAAGGTGCAATAGCAAAAATCACCGGCAAGGAAGGATTAAAGTTTACTGGGAAAGCACGCGTCTTTCACTCTGAAGAGGACAGCCTAAAAGGCATACTAGACGGTACTGTAGTTAAAAACGATGTGGTAGTGATTCGATATGAAGGTCCGAAAGGTGGTCCTGGCATGAGGGAAATGTTAAGTCCAACTTCTGCAATAGTGGGCAAAGGTTTGGGAGAAGATGTAGCGCTGATAACTGATGGTCGTTTTTCAGGGGGTAGCCATGGATTTGTAGTTGGGCACATTACACCAGAAGCTTATGAAGGTGGTCCTTTGGCGATTGTAGAAGATGGTGACGAAATTACGATTGATGCAGTTACTAAAGAACTGGCTATAGCCATATCTCAGAAAGAAATTGAGAATCGGTTAAAAAAATGGGAGAAACCAAACCCAAGATATACTCGGGGTGTTCTTGCAAAATTCGCTAAAACAGTAAACTCGGCTTCATATGGGGCGGTTACCGATAAAGACCTTTAGGGATTTTCTAGCTGTGTGGCTATTCCGTATGTCGCATTGGCTTAACTTGCCCATATTAGGTTTTCTGTTTACATAAAAATTTCACGCCCCTTGTAAGTGCTTGTTTTTATTAGACACTAAAATTTTTAGTGTCTGTAATCCTTATTTCTTTTGTTAGTTAGAGTTTACGGCTACGTAACATCAAAAACACAATAAATGCACCTACCAACTTACCCATGACAGACATCGTTATGTTTGGCACCGTGAATATTCCAGGCACCATAGCTTGCGCCATAAACAAAAACACACTGGTATCAATCGGCGCGGCCAAAGCTGATGATAGCAAAACTCGTGATGACAGACGCAACTTTGAGAACGTATAGAACATCCAGTCGACCAGCTCAGCAATAATGAAAGCCAGTCCACTGGCTAAGGCTAAATCAGTTCCAGTTGTCCAATAGGTGAGACATAAGCCAACAAACATAGCGATAAGGACTTTATGGCCGATTTCACGTTGCGAGAAATCACGAAACACCAGAACTAGGCCAGTCACAATAGTCACCGGGTTAAAGGCCCAGCCCGGTAAAACCTCCCAAATCACAGCCCAAGTGAAGGTCCAATTGATAAATGGCACCAAGAAAATATAGATGAGCGTATATTTAACCGAAAATAAGCTGATGGCTGACTCAGGTCGAGTGGAAGCTTGCTGGTTCATAATTCTTTTTCTGTCTTTTTTCCATCTCTCCATTCACATGCATACTCTTTGTCATTTATATCGGTAAAAATACCTTTCCCATGCTCTTTATCATTCATGAATTCACCGACATATTTTCCAATACCAGGCTTGGTCAGCATACCCCGCCCATTAGCCTTACCAAATTCATACTCACCAGCATAATTACCACCACCAGGATAAGTATAGACACCACATCCATGATATTCGCCATCAAAGAATTCTCCGACATAGCTTGAACCATCAGGATAGCTGTATGAGCCCTTTCCTTGTTTTTTCCCATCCACCCAGCTACCAGAATATTTATTACCATCGTCAAAAGCTAAGGTTCCTTCTCCATGCTTCTTGTCATTTCTCCATTGGCCTTCATATACAGCACCAGCATTATCTGTATAGATTCCCTCTCCATGCTTTCTATCGTTGCTCCACTGACCTGAATATGTATGCCCAATATGATAAGTCATTACTCCTTCGCCGCATGCATGACCCTCCTTAAACTGGCCTACGTACTCGCCAATACTAGGGCTATTTAAAATTCCCTCACCGTGAAATTTTCCTTTCTTAAACCCACCCTTATAAAAAGCACTATTAGCTAAATGTAAAGTGCCCTGACCATTGATATAGCCATCCTTTAGCTCACCAATGTACTTATCGCCATTAGAAAAAGTTATAGTCTCTAGCGGTTTTTTCATCTTTTAACCCTTATCCTTTTTGGCTGGCTTCCAGAGCTCGCCTTAAGTAAACTAAGTCCCTTTCAGCGGCATTAACTTCATCCCAGAGGATGTCATCTTCACTGAGCAGGGCTTCTTTTGTAGCCTCCAGCTTGAGTATTTCTTTTTTTGTTGAGGATTCAGTAGTCATCGTTTTGTGGCCTCCGTCAATAAAAACTCATATCTTCCGACCCCCAGCCAACCCTGTCAGGATAAGTAGGTTTCCAGGCTGAATGCCCGATAGCGCAGCCGGGGTAATTTCTCGGCAGTGATAAAACCGGGCTGGGCGTTAATCACATCGGGAATCCTATTGACCAGCTGGGTGCAGGTGGTCATTGCAGTGGGGACAGCCCCATTGGACAGCTCAACGTCGGGCTCCCCCGCTATTTTCCAGTGGTTCATGTCAGTCTGATCAAGCCGATACACACAACCGGTCATTTCGAACACAAAACTCGGCCCTTCACTAGTTTTAATTTCATCGATATCGGTAAAACCAAGAACATCGCCAACGGCAACCGTGATTCCCAACGAGGCGACTGGTAGAGGTTCAATCGCTAATACCGGCTGCGACGTCGTCGTAACCGATATAGGCGTCAGCCCAGTATCTGCCACTAGTGCATCCAACACGTTACGACCAAAGGTGGGTGGACGTGAAGCGGACTCCAGCCAGGTGCTGAACTGCTCCGTAGTGGTTCCAACCTGTTGCTCGCGAGCCAATTCGGGACCATAATCATCGACATTCCAGCTAGCCTGCCCCAGCACGTTGTTTATATGATGAGTCGTACCCATCAGCATACTTACCATATTGAGCCAATAGCTATCTTGATGGCCGGAACCCGTCAAAGTCACACCGGTGCGTTTGGCGATCCCATCGAGTTCCGCAGTAATTTCCGGCGAAGTCTTCCACGGGTACAGTGCTTCTTCAGACAGTGTCACCGCATTGACGCCGTGCTCAGCACATAGGCGAAGCTGCTCCTGTGCATCGGACATATAGCTGTTGACAGCAATGACTGCGATATCGGCCCCACGACTCAACACCTCTGCTGCATCATTGCTTACGGCAACTCCCAATTGGCGCCCGAGGTCGGTGAGCTCCCCTAAATCCTTGCCGACTTTTGCCGGGCTACGGGAAATAGCTCCAATAATCTCGACTCCCTTGTCGAGCAACATACGGGTAATGATCGAGTTCATTGTCCCAACACCATAGACCACAGCTTTGATTTTTTTCATGGATACTATCCTCTTGTTATTATCGTGCTCAATTGCATCGGCATATAATCGATATAGTACTGCTACAGTATAGGACAGCTCAAGAGCAGGTGGTAATCCCGATTCCTGAAAACCACACCTTATGTTTCACATAAAAAATAAAAAAAGGGTAGCAGCCTGTTTTAGTAATGTTTAGGTTAGCATCTAAGTTCAAAATATTAATATTTTATGGACAATTCTATGACTTTTTCAGGTGGAAAAAAGCGGCGAAAAAAGAAACAAAACTTGATGATTTTGACTTGGGGCTCTGGAATAAATTCTTTTAATTGATAAAGAATAGAAGATAACATAATGGACATTAATTTTACTTTGCAGATACTCCGCCTAACGCTATTTTTTAGCTGACTAGCAATGGTGTTGGAAGAAAAATAAAGGCCTATGATGCTTTTTCTTGAACGATGAATTTCCCAACAGCAACCCCGGTCACTTCAACTAGGGTGCCTGCTGACAATTCTTGTTGGCTGCTAAGATTCCAATCGATACCTGAATAACGGTATGTAGGGTTTTTGGTCATAGACACAGCGTCATTTAAAATAAAACTATGTCCAACTAAATCATTCGTAACTTTCTTACTTTCAACGTTACCTTGCATGGACTTTAACGGGCGCCACAAAAGCATGGCCGATAAGGCTGTTAATACTCCCACGCTGGATAATGCACTGAGCATTGAATCGGGGACAACACCAACGATCATAAGCACCCCTGCTGCCACCGCTGCAAGACCAACAAAAAACAAAACGAAGGTTGAGAAACCCAAAACCACAACTTCGATAACAAGCAATGCCAAGCCAGCTATAATCAAACTTTCAGACAAATTACTGCTGATCCAATTCATTTTTTAGCTCGCAACATTCTTATTAAGCGTGCTTATAATCGTCATTGCTTGAGTAACCATGCTGGCCGCATCAGTACCGTTATCGGGCAATAAAACTACTGAAGACTCTTTCGCTATAGCAAGTTTAGCTTCAATTGCTTTGGTCGCCAAATCAAGTTGTACTGCCTTCTGACCCTCTTCAGTTGCCGCTGCTTGACCCACTTGTCTAAGAGATTCTGCTTGGGCTGATGCAACAGCCACAATCGCCTTAGCCTCACCTTCTGCACGTAAAACCTGCTCCTCCCTTTCTGCTTCGGCTGCTAGCACTACCGATGCTTTTGCACCCTCAGCTCGGTTAATAGCTGATTGCCTATCACCTTCTGACTCCAGTATTTGGGCACGTTTCACCCGCTCGGCTTTCATCTGTGCTTCCATGGCTTCCATAACTGACTGAGGCGGCACAATGTCTTTTATTTCATAACGAAGTACTTGAATACCCCATGGACCTGCAGCCTCATTAATCGCAGCTACGATATTGGTGTTTAATATGTCGCGCTCTTCAAACGTTTTATCAAGCTCCATTTTACCCAGCTCAGAACGCATCGTAGTTTGAGCCAGCTGAGTTACAGCAAACACATAATCATCTATGCCATAAGTCGCTTTATATGGATCAAGCACACGAAAATAAAGTACGCCGTCTACAGACAAGGAAATATTATCTTTCGTAATAGCGCTTTGCTCCGGCACGTCGACGGCTTTTTCTTTAAGAGAACGATCAGCAGAAATGCGATCAATAAAGGGCAGGATAAAATTTAATCCAGCTTCTTTTGTGGACTGATATTTACCAAAACGTTCGATCACATAAGCACGATTTTGCGGAACGAATTTAATTGAGCTTTTAAGTCCAATTACAATTAAAACCAATACAAGTGTTTGCGTGGTTAATAAATATTCAAATACAATGCCCATTATTTTCTTCCTCGATGTTTTGCTAATTTAATACATAAATTTTAATTAATAGATACGGCCTAATTGCTATTATCATTTAAAAAGCCCCAATCTTTCAATAAATACGATTCACAGCGCACTTATTTTAAAATATGTCCAAAAGGTTTTGACGACGTACGCCCAGCCCAATCACCCAAAATATAAAATCAGTCTATAAGTGGGCATCTATATTAGAAGCGGCTTATAGGATTACTTCTTCTCACTCTTCCAAGTTCCACCATATTGATACGCTTCTTTATGCCTTGATTTAACGTCGGTCAGGCACTTCCTGCAATGAAACACCCAATCTTTCAAACCTTGGTATCGACACCGATACAGTATCTCCTTTGCATCCTTGCAGACAGAACAATCTTTAGTTCTAACTCTCATGAAAATACACCATAACCAAGAAATCATAAAAAACTACAATTCACAAATCACAGCACCAGGTCCCACGCAACCAGAACAAGCGCCTAAAAAAGTGTGGCCTTGGCCAATTATAGAGATGCCGGGCGGAACAGCCAGTAGTGCTCGCGGCTCTAACCTTGCCTCTGTTTTTTTGGCTTACTCTTCGTTATTTAGACACGTCTACATAACGTAAGTACGGCAGAATTTCATCAAAACCTTGTGGAAACTTCTGCGACGCATCAGCATTGCTAACTGTCGGTGGAATGATGACTTTGTCGCCTGCCTGCCATTCTACTGGTGTCGCAATGCCATGTTTGTCACCAATTTGAAGTGCATCGATGACACGTAAGATTTCATCAAAATTACGACCCACTGCCATTGGATAAGTCATCGTTAAACGAATTTTGTGTTCTGGATCGATAATAAAGATAGAGCGTACTGTCGCTGTACTGCTTTCTGATGGATGAATCATGTCATAAAGCTCTGCAATTTTTCTATCGACATCAGCAATAATCGGGAATTTAAGTGATGTGTTTTGCGTTGCATTCACATCTTTAGTCCAGCCTAAATGTTCTTCAACAGTATCTGTCGAAAGACCTAGTGGTGCACAATTACGTGCTTCAAATTCTGGTGCTAGTTGGGCTGTTCTACCCATTTCTGTCGTACAAACAGGGGTGTAATCTGCTGGGTGACTAAAGAAAAAAACCCATTTACCTTTTGCCCAATCATGAAAGTTAATTTCACCAGCTGTTGTTGCAATGGTGAAATTGGGTGCTGTGTCGCCAATACGTAGTGCCATTATTATATTCCTTGTATAAGTTAATATTTGTCATACTGTGAAGTACTCAAAGAGTGCCTTTGCGCTCATCACCGGTTCGGTTTTGGCACACGTAGGCCGCAAGCTGGCCAATCAGTTTTCGAAAAATCATGACGAGCAGCTCATATACGATAATCCCCCGATTTCAAAGAACTCAGACGGTTTGGGCCTATAGTATTTCTCCTCCACCTCCTTCGACTGCTCGGCGTAGGGCTGCGTCATGACTTCCTGCAGCTCTCGAATTAGAGAGTAGCTCCCCGCAGTCGCCTGGCTGTACGCAGGCACAACGAACCATTCTCGCAAAGTGTATTTTGGGTTGACGAGTTTCATCTGCCTAGAAAGCTCGTCACGGGAAGGGGGCTGCGCAGTATTCGCGTCGGTCGTACTGGCGCTGACTATAAGAGATTTCCATTTTTCGAGCCACTCTGACCAGCGCTTATCCATCTCTTCGGAGTCATCGTAGAAGCTTTTTTTGAGTGGCCCAATGTCGTCGGGTACCATCGAGAGCTCGCGGAAGAAGAGAGTGTAATCGACAGGAGTTTGCACCATGAGCGTTTCGAGCTCACTGAACAACGCCACGTGAAAAGTGCCGAGTCCAAGTTTGGCAGCCCACATTTTCTCCATTTGCACTTGCATCACTGTCGCAAAGCCACTTCGAATCTCGTCAAGCTGTCGCAGATAGTCCTGATGCGATGTCAGTGATGCCAGCAAGGGCCACAACGCCGTACAAAACATGTGAAAGTTGCGTTCCGCTGCCACGGCTTGATTCAGAAACGCGAAGTGATGTCCGCCACCCGTCCATGGCTGGTAGTGCGGGTTAAACACATCGCAGAATCCAAATGGACCGTAGTCGAGCGTGAAGCCACCGACCGCGCAGTTGTCACTGTTGAAGTTGCCCTGACAGTAGCCGACGCGGATCCAATTCGCCACAAGCGACGTCAGGCGACCGCGGAACTCACGCGCGAGTAACACCAGTTTTTCGGCAGTGTTTAGTTTCTTATCGATGACGTCAGCGTACTCACGATCGATCAAATGCAACACAATCTGTTCAAGCTCTTCCATCGCTTTCGGGTGTTCTTTCTTGCGCGCACGGCGACCGAAGAGCTCGAGTTGACCTACCCGAATGAACGACGGTGCGACGCGCGTCGAAATGGCGACTGCCTCTGATATAAGCATATCGGGATCCTGCGAGCGCGAGCTCTCCGAATACCACGGCCGCTTCACCTTCTCCGTTTTTGAAACGTATAAACTCAGAGATCGCGACGTTGGCACACCGAGCGCATGCATGTGCTCCTGCGCTAAGAACTCCCGAACACTTGAGCGCAGGACGGCGCGACCATCGGCACCGCGGCAGTATGGCGTCCGGCCTCCACCTTTTAGCTGCATTTCCCAGCGTCGACTGTTGATGACGGCCTCAAGCACGGAAACTGCGCGACCGTCGCCGTATCCGTTGCCGGTTTGGAACGGGCACTGTTGTATGTATTCGGTACCGAAGATGGACAATGCGTACCCACACGCCCAACCCACCTTGCGCATCGGCTTCGGAACGTGCGAGATGTCGCCGGAGAACATGCGGACGAAGTCGGCCGACTGAGCCATGCTGTCGGCGAAGCCAAGTTCGCGGAAAAAATTTTTGCTGTGAACGACGTACTCGGGGTCTTTGATTGGCGCGGGATTGATGGGGACATAGTGGCCCGTAAAAACTTGTCGTGGCGCATGATCGACTCCGTCTGCTTTTGCGTCAGGATCGCAGTTGAGCGTATCCATCAGCGAGTAGTTTGCCAACTTTGCAAGATCGTCGAGCGTCGTGATGGTTGGGGAGGTTTCTTGGGGCAGTCGATTTTTCATAGGTCTACTCATCCTTGCTTACTGAAGGTGAATGATATGCTTGAACATCGCACCAAAAACTGTGTATTTGATCTTGAGTGTAAAAATCATGGCAAGGTCGTAAAGATTATCTAACCATCTAATACACATCACCTCATAATTAGTAAAGTAACACAAGAAAAGGACCATATG
>Ga0209502_10002548_pt1 | contig 15143 bp, 15 predicted proteins | sample ArcticOcean_MG_C_10_FD_187442 | JGI IMG/M metagenome (GOLD analysis project Ga0209502, IMG submission 187442) | Marine microbial communities from western Arctic Ocean - ArcticOcean_MG_CB11_90 (SPAdes) (version 2) | ecosystem: Environmental > Aquatic > Marine > Oceanic | place: Arctic Ocean...
AATCTTTAAACTCATGAATACCACTAATATGAATTCCTAATTTCTTAAAAAAACTAAATGCTATATCTGTATATTTTTCATGACTTAATCCGTTAGGTCTTGCGTAAGGAATAAATAATATTTTTTTTGAATCTTTAAATAAAGTTTTTATCTCATCCTTTATATAATCTAAATATGTACTGCCAAAAATTGTTGAAGTACTAGCTAAAATCATTCTTTTCATACAATAAATTTAAAAAAAACTAAGTTTTATATTACAAATTAAACTTACTGATTATATTTGTAGAATGCTATTATATTTTTTTAATTTATTTATAAGCGGAGCAGAAATTGCAATAATTCTTTTTATCGCTGTTATTTTTTTTGGAGCAGATAAAATACCTGATTTCGCTAGAAGTTTAGCTAAGGGTCTTAATGAGATCAAGCATGCTACTAATGACATTAAAAGAGAAATAAAGTCATCATCTGATTCAGCTCAAAAAAACTCTATTACTAAAGATGTTAATAACGAACTATCTAAAGTGAAAAAGGACCTTGAAGAATTTTCTGGCTCAATAAAAAGAAATCTCTAATTTTTATCCAATTTTTCTGCTAATAGTTAGTCCATCCCTAATGGGTAAAATTACAGTATCCATATCCTTTCTTTGATTTAGTAATTTATTATACTTTACAATGGCTTTTGTTGATGTGTCTTTTTCGGATATTTCATGTAATACTTTACCATTCCAAAGTACATTATCAGAGAGTAAAACACCTCCTATTTTTAATTTACTAATTAAAATATCTAAATATTTAGGGTAGTTTTCTTTGTCCGCATCTAAAAAAATTAAATCAAAGTTATCACTCATTGTAGGAATTATCTCTAATGCATTTCCTAAATGTTGGATAATGTTATCATTAAATGGAGATTTTTTAAAATATTTTCTTTGAAAATCATATAACTCCTCATTAATATCTACTGTATGTATTGTGCCTCCCTTGATTAGCCCCTCAGATAAACATAATGTCGAATAGCCTGTAAAAGTACCAATTTCTAATATTTTTGTAGGACTAATAATTTTAGAAATAATACTTAATAGCCGACCTTGATGTGCTCCACTTATCATCCTAGGTTGAAGTACTTTTAAATTAGTCTCCCTATTTAAATCTTTAAGTAATTTTGGCTCTTGCTGTGAGTGCTTAATAATATAATCCTCAAGTTGTTCATTAATATAATTCATAAATTATATTAATTTTTTTAATTTTTGTACAAACATGTATATATCTGTGAAGGAATTGTATAATGGAGTAGGTGCACAGCGTATAACATTTGGATCTCTCCAATCAGTTATAACGCCGAGATCAGTTAAGTTTTTATGAAAATCTTTATCTGGTTCACTAATTTCTATCGAAATTTGACAACCTCTTGATTCTACATCTTCTGGAGTTATTATTGTAATTTTTGTAGTGTTAAGTTCCTTTAAAAGAAAATCTAAGTAGCTTGTTAGTAAGTTAGATTTTTTACATAGAGCATCTATTCCTGCGGAGCTAAAAATTTCTAATGATGCTTTTATTGCAGCCATCGCTAAAATAGTGGGAGTACTAATTTGCCAACCTTCAGCACCTTTCATTGTTTGATAAGGCTCCCTCATATTAAATCTATTTTTTAGATCATTACCCCACCATCCTCTAAACCTATTAATATCATCATTATAAGCATGTCTTTCGTGAATAAAACATCCAGATAAATTTCCAGGACCTGAATTTAGATATTTATAACTACACCAAATTGCAAAATCAGCCCCAACTTCATGTAGATCTAACTTAACATTACCAGCAGCATGAGCACAGTCAAAACCAACCATAGAATTGTACTTGTGTCCTAGTTCTGTGATTTTTTTTAAGTTAAAAAATTCTCCAGTATAATAATTTACTCCTCCAATTAAGACTAGTGCTATTTCATCTTTATTTTCCAAGAAGATATTTTCTAAATCTTTGTATTTGTTTTCTTTATTTTTAGTTTCCCATAGAACTATTCCATCATCAATATTATAACCATGATGGGATAATTGTGATTCAACAGCATAAATATCTGAAGGAAAAGCATCTGCTTCTAGAATAATTTTAAACTTACTTTTTGTCGGTCTATAAAAAGAAACCATCATAAGGTGCAGGTTTACAGTTAATGTATTCATCACAACTATCTCTAGCGGTTTAGCTCCAACTATATTAGCCATCTCATTTGTAAGATAGCTGTGGTATTTAAGCCAAGGTTTTTTTGCACTACTCCAGCCCCTAACACCAAGATTTGCCCAATCTTCCATTTCTTTATCAATGAAAGACTTAGTTGACTTAGGCTGCAGACCTAGAGAATTACCGCAGAAGTATATAAGTTCTTCTTTATTTGAGTTTTTTGGAATATGAAAAAGATTTCTATAATCAGAAAGTGTATCTTCTAGATCTAGTTGTTTAGCAAAACTTAGGGTGTTTTCTAATTTAATCAAAGTTGTATATTTTTATTAGACAAAAATAAGAATTATAAATATAGAATTTTTATTTATTGATTTTGATCAATTATTTCAGAAAACTTGTACTTAAATCTTTTAAATCTTGGGTCAGAAACATTAATTATATATCTATTATTCTTATTATTTTTCTTAAAGTCTTGATGATATTTTTCAGCTTTCCAAAATTTAAGAAAAGGATAAGTTTCAGCTGCAACATTAACATTTAAGGAGTTTTTAATTTCTTTAATTTTTTCATTAATGATTTCTTTTTGGTCCTTATTTTGATAAAATAGTATAGATCTGTATTGTGTGCCATTATCTGGACCTTGTCCATTTATTTGCTCAATATTTTGAGTGCCAAAATATACTTCTACTAATTGTGAAAAGCTTATTAGTTTAGGATCATAAATTACTTCAATTGTTTCTGCATGTCCAGTTCTTTGTGTATTTACAATTTCATATGTAGGGTTAGATGTAAAACCACCTGAATAACCACTTATAACTTCATTTACTCCAATTATACTTTCGTATATAGCTTCTACACACCAAAAGCAACCACTTGCAAAATAAGCTCTATGAACTTCTTTTGTATTTACTAGAATTGGATCCGAGTTAATGATTAACTTTTGTCTCTCTGATATTTGTGCTTTAGAACAACTGGTTACCAATACTATAATTATAATTATAAATTTATTTTTCATTTTTATAAATATAAAAAAAAGCTCCTATAAAATAGAAGCTTTAAATTATTTTTATGTTAGTATTTTTTAAATCTTAGAAAAAACCTTTTCCATTTTAGTTGTTTGTTCATTTGCTAATTCCTCATCAACTAATATTCTACCACTATGTTCATCAGTTATTATTTTTTTTCTTGATCCAATTTCCATAATAACTTGTGGTGGAATTGTAAAATAAGATCCACCAGCAGCACCTCTTTCTATTGGAACTACAGCAAGTCCATTCTTAACATTATTTCTTATTCTTGTGTAAGCAGAGACTAATCTTTCTTCAATATCTTTTTTGCATTTATCAGATTTGACAAGTAATGCTTCTTCTTCTTTTTTGGTCTCCTCAAGAATAGTGTTTAATTCACTTTTTTTATGTTTTAAATGTTTTTTTCTCTCGGATAATTTCAATTTAGCTTCATCAATCACCTCATTTTTATGCTCAATTTTAGCAAAAAATTCCTTTATGTTTTTTTCAGCTAACTGGATTTCTAGTTCTTGAAACTCAGTTTCTTTAGTTATCGAATTAAACTCGCGGTTATTTCGAACATTTTTTTGTTGTTCAGTATATTTTTTTATTAAAACCTTAGCTTCTTCCATAAGATTTTTTTTCATCTTAATCTGCTCATTTATGGAATCAACCGAATCAGTTAACTTCCCTAGTCTTGTAGAAAGTCCAGTAACTTCATCTTCTAAATCCTGAACCTCTAATGGAAGTTCACCTCTTACACTTCTAATAGTATCAACTCTTGAATCAATTAATTGCAAATCATATAAAGCTCTTAATTTATTTTCTACTGTGATTTCTTTCTTTTTTGCCATGGTTAACTATATTTTACTGGATTACTATTTGTTTCTGTTAAAACGATTGCAAAATTAGTAATTTTTTCTGTAAGAAGAGTATGTATTACGTTTTTTGTGTATTGTTCACTTTCGTAATGTCCAATATCTGTTAATAATATCTTTTTATCAGCCTTGAAAAAATCATGATATTTTAAATCTGAAGTTATATATGCATCTGCCTTAGAACTAATTGCATTATTAATAGCGAAACTACCAGAACCTCCTAAAACAGCAACTGTTTTAATTTTTTTGCCTATAAATTCAGAATGTCTAACTAGTTTTACATTCATTTTGTTTTTTAAGTAACTAATGAATTTTTCTTCATCCATACTTTTATTCAGCTTTCCAATCATTCCTAAGCCAATATTTTGGTTAATACTTTCTAATGAAATTATTTCATATGCATATTCGTCATATGGATGATTTGATTTTAAAGTATTTAATATTTCTTTTTCTTTGTGTAAAGGATACGTGAAAGATACCTTAACTTCTTCAATCTTTGATTGAACACCTTTACTTCCTATCACTGGATTTGAGCTGTCATTTCCTTTAAAAGTTCCAATTCCATTAACAGCAAAACTACACTCATCATAATTACCAATTGTCCCTGCGCCGGAATTAAACAATACAGTTTTTATTGAATCTAAATTTTTGCTTGGTAAGTATGTTGTCAGTTTTTTTATTGTACCTTTTTTTTGTATTAAAATTTCAGTATCATTTAAGTCAAGTTTATCACATATTATTTTATTTACTCCATCTATTGAATTATCCATTGCAGTATGAATTGCAATAATTGAAATATCATTTTTGATGCATTTATTCACAATCCTCTCTACATAACTTTTATTGGTTAACTTTTTTAGCCCATCAAAAATTATCGGATGAAAACTTACAATTAAATTACATTTCTTTTGAATAGCTTCATCCACAACACTTTCAGTTGTATCTAAGCAAACAATTATTCCATTTACTTTATATTGATCATCTCCAACTATAAGCCCTACATTGTCATAGTCTTCTGCATAGCAAAATGGATACTTGTCATTAAGTATTTTAATTATATCTTTTACAATCATTTCTTTTTGTATTTATTATCAAAGATAAATAATTACTTTAGTTGGATGAAATTGATAAGAAAGTTCTTGTTTTTTATTTCCCCTTTATATTATGTTGTTTCTTTTATTAGAAACTTATTATATGATTCTCATTTAATTAAATCAACTAAGTTTGATTTTCCTATAATAGGAATAGGCAACTTGGCAATAGGAGGAACCGGTAAGACTCCCATGATTGAGTATTTGATTAATTTACTTTCTAATGAATTTAATATAGCTACTTTAAGCAGAGGGTATGGAAGAAAAACCAATACTTTTAAAATTGCTACCAAAGATTCAACTCATTTTGATATTGGAGACGAGCCACTTCAGTTTTATAATAAACATGATAATTTAATTGTTTCTGTTGATATCAATAGAGTTAATGGAATTCAAAATTTACTACAAATTGCTAATCCTCCTGATGTAATTCTATTAGATGATTCTTACCAACATAGAAAATTAATAACAGGATTGTCAATCTTATTATCAGATTATAGTAATCTTTATTATGATGATTATATCTTGCCATTTGGAGATTTAAGAGAGCCTTGTTCTTCTAGTAAAAGAGCAGATATAGTAATTGTAACGAAATGTCCTAATAATTTATTAAATACTAAAAAACTTGAAATAAAATCTAGACTTCAATTAAAAGTAAGTCAAAAATTATTCTTTAGCTCTGTTGATTATTCTAAAAATGTATTCATAGGAAATAAAAAAGTAGATTTTACAAATTTCATCACTCAAAATTTTACTTTAGTTACAGGTCTCGCTAACTCAAACCACTTAGTGAATTATTTGTCTGAAAACAATTGTGATTTTAAGCATATTAATTTTAATGATCATCATAATTATAAACCTAAAGATTTAGATAATGTTGATAGTAATTGTAATATTTTAACAACAGAAAAAGATTACGCGAAATTAGTTGTGACATTTCCTAAAAGAAATATCTACTACTTACCCATTAAAGTAGTTGTTGAGTCTAAGCAAGAATTCGACAAAATAATTCTTAATTATTGTAGATAATTAATTAATATGTTTTTGAGCTTTGTAGGACGATCTTACTAGAGCACTACTTTCTACGTGTTTGAAGCCTAGGCTTAAACCTATATTCCTATATTCATCAAATTCGTCTGGAGTTACAAATCTTTTTACACTTAAATGTTTCTTACTTGGCTGTAGGTACTGGCCAATTGTTACAACATCTACATCAGCATTTTTTAAATCATGTAAAGTTTCAATAACCTCTTCTTTAGTCTCTCCTAGACCAAGCATAATGCCTGATTTAGTTCTTCTTTGTCCTTGATCTTTCATGTACTTAAGTACCTTCAAGCTTTTTTCATATTTAGCTTGGATTCTAACTTCTCTAGTTAATCTTTTTACGGTTTCAATATTGTGAGATATAACTTCTGGTTTAGCACCTACCAATCTATCAATATGTCTTTCAATCCCTTGGAAATCTGGTATTAATGTCTCTAAGGTAGTCCCTGGATTCATTCTCCTTATAGCCTCTATAGTTTCAACCCACATAAGACTACCCATATCTTTTAAGTCATCTCTGTCAACACTAGTAATAACTGCATGCTTTATATTCATAATTTTTATTGACCTTGCAACCTTTTCAGGTTCTGACCAGTCTAATGATTCGGGTCTACCAGTCTTTACTCCACAAAATCCACATGATCTAGTGCAAATATTTCCTAAAATCATAAAGGTAGCAGTTCCTTCTCCCCAACACTCACCCATGTTAGGGCAGCTACCAGAAGCACAAATAGTATTAAGTTTGTACTTATCTACCAGTCCTCTTAATTCAGTATATTTTTGACCAGTTGGTAGTTTAACCCTTAACCACTTAGGCTTGGGTAATATTGACTGAAATTTTGTTGTTGTTTTAATGCTTTCCATAAATTATCCTCAAAGATATGAATTAAGTCAAATAAATAACTATAAAATTGATAAATACCACACTCCAAAACCTAATAAAAATATCACTCCAAGTATACTTATTAAGTGCATTATTTTTGATGGTCTATACTTTTTTGGAGTATGTGAACTGCTGATCAATATGTAATTAATTATAGCGTAGAAAGGAGCTGTTATAAACGACACTATTGTAGCGATTTTAACTAAAGCTCCCATTTCTGATATAAAATTAAAAAATATAAAAATAGTACCCAGTATAAGCACTATTAGCCAAAAAAGGTATCCGTTTTTAAATTCTTTGTTAAAAATTAGCTGAGTTGCTTTATGCATTGATCTTGGAGAAGCATCTAAAGTTGTTATCGTTGTACTAAACATTGTAGTGAATGTGGCTAAGCCTATTATTACATACGCCCAAGACCCAAAGCTTGAAGTATACATCTCAATTAATTGGTTTGCAAATAGACTGGCAGAGTTACTAAAACTTAAATTGTTATTGTTCATTACAAAATAACCAAGTAGCATAAAACTAATCCCTAAGATAATAGTTCCAAAATAGCCTACATTAAAATCAAATAAAGTAGTTTTCATTTTTTGTTTTCCAGCTGTTATTTTTTTTTCAATTGTCCATAACGAATGCCAGACTGAAATATCAAGTGGGGCAGGCATCCAGCCCATAAAGGCTATCAGAAAAACAATTTCAATATTATTTTTGGGTAATACTTGAGAATAATCAATTTCATATGTAAAATTATTGAATGCTAATATGGTTGCAAAGACAGTGGTTATAGCTAATATTAAAATTATAATCTTAATCATTCTGTCCAGCATTTTATATTTTCCAAAATATAAAAGGATGCCACACATAGATAAAATAATGATTGTCCAAACTTCAACGCTTATTATATTATTAGTTAAAGAGCTGGCAATACCAGCCGTAACTATAGTGACAGCAGTTTGAATTGTAAACATTGTTGCAAAAGAAATGAGGATATAAAAGCTTAAAATATTTTTACCCAATTTCTTGTAACCTTCCAATAGGCTTTCCCCTGTCGCATTAGCATAACGTGGACCGTATTGAAAAAAAGGAAACTTAAATAAATTAACTAATAGTAATGCCCATAGTAATCCAATACCAAAATCTGCACCAGCTCTTGTTGATTGAACCAAATGTGAAACACCAATTGCAGCTCCTGCAAAAAGTATACCTGGGCCTAACTTTTTTACAAAACCGAACATAGATTAATTATTCTGTTGAACAATCTTTAAATTCATCAGGAAGTTTTCCACAGTAGCCGCAAGGATCATTATTTTTATTTAACATAGGGTTTTGACTAGCACATGTACCTGAAAATTCCCCATCTTTTTTAGCCCATATTTTAATGCTAATCCCAAGGACAGCTAAGCCCATAAAAATTATTGTAATTAAAATTAATTCCATAGTTTTCTAATTATTTATGGCTTGTTAATGGCTAATTTGTTGCACTTTGTTTTTTGATGATTAGTGATCTAAAAGTAAGTTATATAATATTCACTTCATTTTCCAACTTTATATCAAAAATAAATTGAATAGCTTTCTCAATACTTAAGGAAAATTCAAGTATCTCTTTTCCTGTTGCATTACCATAATTCACTAATACTAGTGCCTGATTGATATGTACGCCATAGTCCTTTATTCTTTTGCCTTTAAATCCTGCTTTTTCAATTAGCCATCCAGCAGGAATTTTATAATTTTTATCTGATATTTTATAATTAGGTATATCGCTGAAGTTAAGTTTTAACTTTTCTAGTTGTTTCTTTTTAATTATGGGGTTTTTAAAAAAACTCCCACTATTTCCTATTTTTTCAGGGTCAGGTAATTTTTCTTTTCTTATTTGAGTTACAATATTAGCTATATCACTTATTTTAGGTTCAATTATACCCAATGAGATTAATTTTTCATTTATGGAACCATAATCAAATTTTAACTTATGATTATCGTGTGTTAATTTTAATTTTACACTTAAAATAATATAATTTTTATTTTTTTTAAAAATTGAATTTCTATATTCAAACTGACAATCAACTTTAGAAAATTCTGTAATTTCATTTGTCTTAATATTAAGTACTTCACAAGAAGTAAATACATCCTTTAATTCAACTCCGTAGGCGCCTATATTTTGAATTGGAGCAGCGCCTGTGTTTCCAGGAATTAATGATAGGTTTTCAATTCCTCCAAGGTTATTTTTCAAACACCATCTAACAGCTTCATTCCAGTTTTCTCCTGCTTTTATATTTACTTCTGTATAGTTGTTATCTAATTTTTTAGCGCAAATACCTTTTATGTTTATATGTATGACTAAGCCTTTAATATTTTTTGTAATTAAGATGTTACTACCTCCGCCAATAAATATTTTTTCTTTTGACTGATTTGAAGATATAATTTTTTTTAATTCCTTTATTGATGAGACGCTAGTGAATTGATTTGCTATGGCGTCAACTCCAAAAGTATTATGGTTGATTAAAGAAAAGTTATTTACAATTTTCATTAGCTATTGTATTTTTCTAAAGCTTTATTTAGTATTTGGGTTGAAGTTTTTAAATCCTTCTCATTTAATACATATGCAATTCTTATTTGATTTTTACCTAAACCTTCAGTGGAATAAAATCCTTCTGCAGGTGCAACCATAATAGTTTCATTATCAAGATTAAATTTTTCTAACATCCATTGAGCAAAGTGACTAGCATCTTCTACTGGTAGTTCAACAACACAGTAAAATGCACCTTTAGGAGTGGCAACCTTTAATCCATTAATTTTTCTAAGTTCATGAATTAATAAATTTCTTCTTGAGACATATTTTTCATTAATTTCTTCAAAATAACTTTGAGGAGTTTCAAGAGCGGCTTCACTTGCAATTTGAGCATAAGTTGGAGGGGATAATCTAGATTGTGCAAATTTCAAAACTGTTTTAATCACATTTTCATTTTTGCTCACTACACAACCTATTCTAGCACCACACATACTATACCTTTTAGAAACACTATCTATCATTATGGCGTTCTGTGATATTGAACTTTCTTCCATTATAGAGTAGTGTGAATCTCCATCGTAAGTAAATTCTCTGTATACTTCATCAGAAATTAGAAATAAATCATGTTTTTTGACAATTTTAACTAATTTTTTTATTTCTTGTTTTGAGTAAAGATATCCAGTAGGGTTATTTGGATTACAGATTAAAATAGCCTTAGTTTTTTTTGTTATTAATTTTTCAAAGTCTTCAATAGGAGGTAATGAAAAATCATCTTCTATAGTAGAAACTACTGGTACAATTTTCAGACTATTAGCGACTGAAAACCCATTGTAATTAGCATAGAAGGGTTCAGGGACTATTAGTTCATCATCCTTATCCATAATACTTCCAAAAGTGAATAAAAGAGCTTCACTAGCTCCACTAGTGACTATAATTTCTTTAGAATTAACATTTATATTTTTTGTGTCATAGTACTTACTTAGTTTACTTCGATACTGTTCTGAGCCTTCAGATCTTGAATATGCTAAGACCTTAATGTCATTGTTTTTTACGGCGTCCAGTGCTATTTTTGGGGTTTCGATATCAGGTTGACCAATATTTAACTGGTAGACCTTGATACCTCTTTTTTTTGCATCTTCAGCAAAGGGAACTAATTTTCTTATCGGAGATTCTGGCATTAATACACCTTTATTTGAAATTTTTGGCATTAAATTAATATTTAAAATTTTTCAACAATACTTTTAGGTTTTTTTTTGGCAATAACTGCTTTTGAGTTGTCTTCTACTTTACCTTTTATCGTTAGTAATACTGTTGGGTTTGTAGCATTTGAACCAACAGAAATTGTTTTTTTAAAGGGCATTACTCTTCTAGTGTCATATTTCACTTCAATCTCTCCATTTTTACCTGGTAAAATAGGTTGTGCTGGTTTTTTTGGAATTGTACAGCCACATGAAGCTTTAACATTAGTGATTATTAGCGGCGAATCTCCAGTATTAGTGAATTTAAAAACTCTTACTCCATCTGCACCTTTCTCTATAGTTCCATAATCAATTACATAAGACTCAAATTCAATTTGAGCACCATTATTTTGTGCACAAACAGTTAAATTTATTACGGCTACACAAATTATTAATATTAAGTTTTTCATTAAATTTAGTTTTTATTTTTTTTTAGTAAATTAAGGAGATAAATATAATTATTATTCCTTAGATAAAGAAATATAAGTACTTTTGTAAAGCAATTTATAATTTATATTAATATGAGTGTTTTACCAAACTATATTTCTTCTGATGTTGAACAAAAATGGTATTCATATTGGTTAAAAAACAAATACTTTCATTCTACCCCAGATCATAGAGAGCCTTATACTATAGTAATTCCTCCACCAAATATTACGGGAATCTTACACATGGGACATATGCTTAATAATACTATTCAAGATATTTTAATTAGAAGGGCTAGGTTACAAGGGAAAAATGCTTGTTGGGTTCCAGGTACTGATCATGCTTCTATAGCAACTGAAGCAAAGGTAGTAGATAGTTTAAAAAAACAAGGAATTAATAAGAATGACTTAGACAGAGATACTTTTTTAAAACATGCATGGGAATGGAAAAATAATTATGGTGGAATTATCTTAGAGCAACTAAAAAAGTTAGGATGCTCTTGTGATTGGGATAGAACTAAATTTACTATGGATGACTCTATGAGTGATTCCGTAATTTCAACATTCATAGATTTACACAATAAAGGTCTTATTTATAAAGGATATAGAATGGTTAATTGGGACCCAGATGCTATGACAACCCTTTCAGATGAAGAGGTTAATTATATTGAAAGAAAGGATAACCTTTATTACATAAAATATAGAATTGAAAATGAAGATAATTTTATTACAATAGCTACTACAAGACCTGAAACAATTTTTGGTGATAGTGCAATTTGTATTAATCCTAACGATATTAGATTTGAAAATTTAAAAAATAAAAGAATCATTGTCCCAATTTGTAACAGATCTGTTCCAGTTATTGAAGATGATTATGTAGATATTGAATTTGGGACAGGTTGCTTGAAAGTTACACCTGCACATGATTTAAACGATAAACTAATAGGGGATAGGCATAACCTCGAAGTTATAGATATTTTAAATGATGATGCTTCGCTAAATAAGCATGGATTAGAGTTTGAAGGAAAAAATAGATTTATTGCTAGAAAAGAGGTTGTAAAAAAATTAACTGAATTAGGTTTATTAGAAAAAACCGAACAAATAATTCATAATGTTGGAGTCAGTGAAAGAACTAATGCTATAATAGAACCAAAGTTTAGTGATCAGTGGTTTTTAAAAATGGAAGAATTAGTTAAGCCTGCTATAAAGTCAGTTTTAGAAGATGATGAAATTAAATTATTTCCAAAGAAATTTGAAAATACCTACAGGCATTGGTTAGAGAATATTAGAGATTGGAATATATCCAGGCAACTTTACTGGGGTCAACAAATCCCTGCCTATTATTATGGCACTGCAAAGGAAGATTACGTTGTCGCAAGCAATATTGAAGATGCATTAATTATTGCAATAGAAAAAACAAAAAATAAAAGTTTAAAATTAACTGATTTAAGACAAGAATCTGACGTTCTTGATACTTGGTTTTCATCTTGGTTATGGCCAATAAGTGTTTTTGATGGTATTAATAATCCAGATAATGATGAAATAAATTATTATTATCCTACTAATGATTTAGTTACCGGTCCTGATATTTTATTCTTTTGGGTTGCGCGTATGATAATTGCAGGTTATGAGTTCAAGAATGCTAAGCCTTTTTCAAATATTTATTTGACTGGACTAGTTAGGGACAAGCAAAGAAGAAAAATGAGTAAGTCATTAGGAAACTCACCTGATGCATTGAAATTGATTAAGGATTATGGCGCGGATTCTGTCCGTGTAGGTTTACTACTTAGTTCATCAGCAGGTAATGACTTAATGTTTGATGAGTCTTTGTGTAAGCAAGGTAAATCCTTTTCAAACAAAATATGGAATTCATATAAATTAATTAATGGTTGGGATGTTAAAGAAATTGATCAGCCTGAATATTGTAAATCATCAATCCAATGGTATGAAAATAAGTTTCAATCTGTTTTAGTTGAAATTGAAGATCATTTTAGTAAATATAGACTTAGTGATGCTCTGATGTGTGTTTATAAGCTTCTTTGGGATGATTTTTGTTCTTGGTTGTTAGAACTTATTAAGCCTGAATACCAGCAACCGATAGATAAATCTACTTTTGATTCGGTTATAAAAATAGTTGAAAATAATTTAAGAATTCTTCATCCATTTATGCCTTTTATTTCTGAAGAGATATGGCAAAATATTTCAGATAGAGATCCAAGTCAAGCCTTGATAGTCTCTAGATGGCCTTCTATTAATGAAATTGATAAAACTATTATTGAAGATTTTGATTTTATTTCTCAAGTAATAAGTGGAATACGAACTATAAGAAAGGAGAAAAACTTGTCCTTTAAAAATCAAATTGAGCTACATGTTTTAAATAATGAAAATTTTCGCTCTAATTTAGACTCAATGGTTGTAAAACTATGTAATATTAGTGAAGTAGTTTACACTGAAAAAGAAGTAGAGAACTCTCTTTCATTTAGAGTTAAATCAAACAATTATTATGTTCCGGTTGATAACAGTTATGTAAATGTTGATGAAGAAATCATTAAACTCAAAACAGAATTAAAATATACAGAAGGTTTTTTAAATTCGGTTCAAAATAAACTATCTAATACTAGATTTGTAGAAAATGCTCCAGAAAAAGTGATTCAAATTGAAAGAGCAAAGGAACAAGATGCTATATCTAAAATTAAAGCTTTAAAAGACTCGTTGAATAGCCTAGAAGAGTAGATTTTCTAAATATTTGCAATGATATCTTCAGCCCCTTTTACTTTTTGATTTAGTTTGACATTTATCTTTGTATTAAGAGGTAAAAACAAATCAACTCTTGATCCAAATTTTATAAAACCGGCATCTTCTCCTTGATTAACTTTTGAGCTTTTTTTAGCATAATTTACAATTCTTCTTGCTAAGGCTCCAGCAATTTGTCTGTAAAGAATCTCTACAGATGATTCATTTTTTATAACTATAGTTGTTCTTTCATTTTCTGTACTAGATTTTGGATGCCAAGCAACCAAGTATTTACCCGGGTGATATTTAGAAAATAGCACTTCTCCACTTACAGGATACCTTGTTACATGGACATTAAGTGGTGACATAAAAATGCTAACCTGAATTCTTTTATCTTTAAAATACTCGGGTTCATAAACCTCCTCAATAACTACTACTTTCCCATCCACTGGAGATACTACATGGTTATTTCCAAAGCTTGTAATTCTCTTAGGATTTCTAAAAAATTGTAAAATTATTATTAGCTGTCCAATCAGAAATAGTTGTATATACATCTTGTATTCAATAGAAAAATAATCCAATAGAAGGATTAGAGTAACTATTAAGCTAAATATAATTAATATGATTTTATGACCTTCTTTATGAAACATAATCTAAAAAAATTAAAAATAAATATATAAATGGAGAAGCGATTATTATACTATCTAACCTATCTAACAGCCCACCATGACCTGGAAGGATTATTCCGCTATCCTTTACTTGAGCCTGTCTCTTGTATTTAGATTCAACTAAGTCACCTATAGTGCCAAAAACACTTACTATGATGCCAATAAATAGCCAGTTTGAATTGGTTAATGAAGTCTCTGTAAAATAGCTAATTGCATAACTACCTAGGCATGTAAAAAATAAGCCTCCAAAAAACCCTTCAATAGTTTTATTTGGGGATACGCTTTCAAACAGCTTTTGCTTTCCAAAATTTTTACCAATTATAAACGCAAACGAATCATTTATCCAAGCAAGTACAAAAACACCTAATATGATTCCAGAATTAAAACTCGAAAAGAACATTGGTATTAGAGCAATAAAAACAAAGGAACTGGATAGGTAAAAAGTAGAAGCTATATAATTTTTAGATAAGAATCTTGGTAGATTTTTTTTTACAAAAA
>Ga0209502_10002549_pt1 | contig 15127 bp, 12 predicted proteins | sample ArcticOcean_MG_C_10_FD_187442 | JGI IMG/M metagenome (GOLD analysis project Ga0209502, IMG submission 187442) | Marine microbial communities from western Arctic Ocean - ArcticOcean_MG_CB11_90 (SPAdes) (version 2) | ecosystem: Environmental > Aquatic > Marine > Oceanic | place: Arctic Ocean...
GTGGCCCTTCTTAAAAAAAAAATAAAAAACAATGAACAGATTTTTTGGGTTTGTCCGTTGATAGAAGATTCTAAAAAATTAGATTTTTCTTCAACAGCTAAGACTTTTAAACTTGTAGATAATAAATTCCCAAAAAAGGTGGGTATTATTCATGGCGCGCTTAGTCAAGATGAAAAAGAAAAAATTTTAGGAGAATTTTTAAATAATAAAATATCTATCTTAGTTTCTACAACTGTTATTGAAGTAGGTATAGATTTTCCAAATGCTACTGTAATCATTATTGAAAATTCTAATAAATTTGGTTTAGCTCAACTTCATCAATTAAGAGGTAGAATTGGTAGAGGTAATAAATCTGGAACTTGTATCTTGCTATTTAAAAATCAATTGAGTCAAAATGCAAGAAAGAGAATACAAATTTTAAAAACATCTGACGATGGTTTTCATATAGCGGAAGAAGATATGAAACTAAGAGGTTACGGTGATATTGTTGGTTTTAAACAAAGTGGAATAAAATTATTTAAAATAGCTGATCCTGTTCAACATGAAAATCTTTTTAAAATAGCTGAATTAAATTTTCATAAATTAAATATTAAGGAATTAAATAATCCTAAGTACGAGTTTTTACTTAAATTATTTGATAAAGTTGATTTGATTGATGAAGAAAGAGTTTCGTCTTAAAATTATTGTGATGTTCCTGCAGAAACAATAAACCTTGAAGCTTCTTCAAAGGTCATATCTAGATAAATTAAATCTTTTTTAGGAACCATTAAAAGAAAACCACTAGTAGGATTGGGTGTTGTGGGCACAAAAACATTCACTAAAACTTCATTAGTTTTTTTTGAAATTTCACCACTATTATCTTTCGTCGCAAAACCTACTACCCACAAACCTTTTCTTGGGTATTCTATAACAACTACACTTTTTTGAGTAGAATCTGATTTTGTAAAACTTTCAGTCAATTGGCCTACAGAGGAATATATGGTTCTTAGAATAGGAATTTTTTGCAATATATTATTGAAGATCTCTAAAAATTTTTTTCCTAAAAAAGATAAAGAAAGACCACCGATGATAGTTATTATGAAAATTGTGCTTAATATTTCTATTCCAGGTATATCAAATGGCAGGTAACTATTAGGATTGAATGTTTTTGGTAAAATTTTAGATGAGATCTTTATTATAAACAAAGATATATATATTGTAATACCAATTGGTATTAAAACTATGGCTCCTGTTATAAAATAATTTCTTAATTTTATTAATATAGATTTTTTAGGTTTTACTGACATTAATGATAGCTTGAATAAACAATAAAAATCACTAACAATATAAAAATTGCAATTAATATTTTATTATCTAAAATCATAAAATAATTATTACATGATTCATAACATAAATAGAAGAAAATTTATTGAACTTTTTGGATGCGGTTGCTGCAGTTTAATTTTACCATCTTGTTCTACGGTACCAATTACTAAAAGAAGACAACTTTCCATCTATCCCGAAGCAACTATAAACCGTCAAGCTAGCGCTGCTTATGAACAATTTCGAACAAAAACTAAATTAATTAATTCAGGAAAAAATCTTAACAAGATTAAAGATATAGGTAAAAGAATAGAGTTTTCAGTATCCAAATTTTTTATAGAGAAAGATGGTGAGGACCCTACTTCTAATTTTCAGTGGGATTATGTTTTGGTTGAAAACGATAAAGTTGTAAACGCTTGGTGCATGCCTGGTGGAAAAATTGCAGTTTATACAGGTCTACTTAAAATAACTCAAAATGATGATGCGCTCGCAGTTGTTATGGGCCACGAAATTGCACATGCAGTAGCTAAACACTCTATAGAAAGAGCGAGTCAAGCATTAACGGTTAATCTTGGAACCCAAGTGGCTGATATTTTTTTGGGTGGTGCTATTAACAGGACAAGAAGTACAATAGGTCAATCAAGTGGTATGGATATTTTTCAATTAGGAATTTTTAATCCTTTTGGTAGACAGCAAGAAACTGAAGCAGACTACCTTGGTTTAATTTTTTCTTCATTAGCAGGTTATGATATTAGAGAATCTGTAAAATTGTGGGAGCGTATGGCAGAAAAAAACAAAGGTAAGGAGCCGCCTCAGTTTTTAAGCACACATCCTTCAAGTTCAAATAGAATAATAAACTTAAAAAAATGGATTACAGAAATAATTATAAAATACCCACCAATTAAGAGAGTTTAAAATTGGTGAGCCCTGATGGACTCGAACCATCGACACCCTCCTTAAAAGGGAGGTGCTCTACCAACTGAGCTAAGGGCCCTAAAGAAAATTTGTTTTATATATAAAATGCAAAGAATTCAAACAAAAATTTGACTAATTAAAACTTATCAATGTATTTATTGTAGAAATTGTTAAAGGTTCCACATTTTATCTCTTTCCTAATTTCACTCATAAATTGCTGATAAAAATTAATATTATGAAGAGAAATTAACATGGAAGCTAAAATTTCATTAGTTTTTATTAAATGATTTAGGTAACTTTTAGAATATGTATTTAAACTTCTAAGTGAGACATTTAGGTCTAAAGGTGTTTTATCATTAATATACTTGGCATTTCTTAAATTAAGTTTACCTCCCCAAGTAAATGCGAGACCCGTTCTTCCAGATCTTGTAGGCATAACACAGTCAAACATATCAATACCACTTTTAACAGCACCTAAAATATCTGATGGTGTGCCTACACCCATTAAATATCTTGGTTTGTTTTTTGGAATATAATTAACTGTTTCGTTTAAAATTTTAAACATTTGCTCTTGAGATTCTCCTACCGCTAAACCACCCATTGCATAGCCATCAAAATCTATAGCAACGAGTTTTTCTAAACTATCTAGGCGTAGATTTTTATCTAGCCCACCTTGAACAATGCCAAATAAAGCTTTATTCTTATTTTTACCAAATTCTATTTTACACTTTTTGGCCCAGTTAGTTGATACCTCAATAACACTTCTTAATTTATCTTTATCACTAGTCAGACTTGGGCACTCATCTAGCACCATCAAAATATCTGAATTTATGGATTTTTGTATTTGAATACTTTTTTCTGGACTTAAAACAAACTTTTTACCATCAATATGAGAGGAAAAAACTGCTCCAACATTAATATCTATCTTGTTTAATTTTGCTAATGACATTATTTGAAAACCACCAGAATCAGTTAGGATTGGTTTTTGCCAATTCATATAATCATGTAGTCCACCAAATATATCGAGTATTTCTGTGCCTGGCCTAATCATTAAATGGTAAGTGTTTCCAAGAATAATTTGTGATCCAGTTGATAAAAGATCTTCAGTAAAAATTCCTTTAACGGTGCCAAGTGTTCCCACAGGCATAAACGCTGGTGTATTAACCGTGCCACGTGGTGTAGAAATTTTTCCTAATCTTGCTTTTTCGTCTTGAGCAATTAATTCGAAAGAAAACTCAAGTTCTTTCATTAAATTTATTTTTTTGATTTTAAGGAAATTATCTTATCTGGATCTTCAACAGCACCGCTTGATCCCTCGCCTTTTTTTATTTTATCAACAAATTCCATTCCACTAACAACTCTCCCGAAAGCAGTATAATTTCTATCTAAATGTGGAGCGTTTTCAAAAACGATATAAAATTGACTATTTGCACTATTAGGATCTGCAGACCTCGCCATAGACAAGACTCCTCTATTATGTGCAATATCGCTAAACTCTTCTTTAAGATCAGGTAATTCAGATCCTCCTGTCCCCGCACGACCTAAATCAAAGTTAGGTGAATTAGAGTTTCCAAATTTTACATCACCAGTTTGCGCCATAAAACCCTCTATAACTCTATGAAAGACAACACCATCATACTTACCTTCATTGGCTAAAGTTTGAAACCTTTTAACGTGGTTTGGTGCAATTTTTGGGTAAAGTTCAATTTCGACGTCTCCATCTTTCAGTTTAAGTATCATTTTTTTTTCCTCTGCATTTATATTGGTTGTGGTTAAAACTAAAAATATTAAAAAGAAAAATATATTTTTTATCATATTTTGTCTTTAATTGATTTAATAACAGATTTTGTTACAAATTGATTTATATTCCCTTTCAACTTTGCTATTTCTTTAACAAATTTTGAGGAGATAATCTGATTTTCTACATCAGACATTAAAAAAATTGTTTCTATATTATTGTTTAATTTTTTATTCATACCAGCTAGCTGAAATTCATATTCAAAATCAGATACAGCTCTTAAACCCCTTATGATTATAGAGGCATTATACTTTTTACATAAATTTATTGTTAGTGTGTTAAAAGGCATTATTATTATTTTTTTTTTATTTAACTTTAAATCAAAAAAAAGTGATTTTTTTATTATTTCAATTCTTTTTTCAATGGGGAAGAAATAGTTTTTATTTCTTGTATTAGTAGCGGCTACTACTAACCTGTCACAAATTTTTAAAGATTTTTGAATAACATCAGCGTGACCCAGTGTAATAGGGTCAAAAGTTCCGGGGTAAATAGCAGTTCTCATTTTCTAATTTATATTATCTTCAATTTTTATAGCAGAAACAACCTTCTCAGAGCCAGACAATTTTTTAATAGTAACTCCCTGGGTGTTTCTTCCCGCTACTCTAATCTCTTTTACAGCACATCTCATTACACTTCCTTTATCTGTAGATAAAATAATTTCATCATTTTCTTCTACAACTAGTGATGAAGCTACATTACCATTTCTAGGAGAGTTTATTATTCCTATAATTCCTTTTCCACCTCTATTTGTAACTCTATACTCTAAAAAAGAGGTTCTTTTGCCATAACCATTTTCAGTTATAGATAAAATATACTTAGTTAAACCTTTTTTGATTTTTTCATCTTTTTTTATAGTTTTATTATCAATTTTTGGAGAATCTAATACCGATAAAGAAATAACTTTATCATTATCAGGTAGTTGAATGCCCCTGATCCCTTTAGAAGATCTACCTTTAAACAACCGTAATTTTTTTGCCATAAATCTAATACATTTTCCTTTTTTTGTACTCAACATAATATCTTGATCATCTCTACAAATTTTTACTCCAACTATTTTATCATTTGTTTCAAGCTTCATAGCAATTTTACCGTTAGCATTGATGTTAGCAAAATCTTCAAGGCTATTTTTTCTAACATTTCCGTTTGCAGTAACAAAAATGACCAACAAATTTTTCCAAAGAGACTCGTCTTCGGGTAGTGGCATTATAGAGCTAATACTTTGATGGTTCTTTAAAGGTAAAATATTAAATAATGATTTCCCTTTTGACCCTGCAGAGCCCTCAGGAATTTTCCATGCTTTAATTTTGAACGCAAGTCCTTCTGACGAAAAAAATATTACTGGTGTGTGAGTGTTTGCGGTAAAAATTTGAACAACAAAATCTTCATCTCTTGTAACAATATTTGTTTTGCCTACACCCCCTCTTTTTTGCTTTTTTAGTTTGTCGAGACGGCCTCTCTTTATATATCCCTGATTAGTAATATTTATTACAACAGACTCTTTTTGGATGGTTTCTTCTATACTATAATTTAGTTCTGCGTCTGTAATCTTAGTTCTTCTTGGCACAGAAAATCTGGTCTTAATTTCTAGCAACTCTTCACTTATAACTTTGTAAAGTTCTTTTTTCGATGCTAAGATTCTGTTATATTCAATTATTAAATTAGATAGTTTGTTAATTTCTGTTTCGATCTCACTTATTCCATAAGCAGTTAGTTTCTGTAGTCTCAATTCAAGAATTGAATTAACTTGATCTTCAGAAAGCACGTAGGTAAAAGAATTTTTTTTTTTCTCAATTAAGCTAATTAGTTTAACGCTTTTTTTAATCTTCCATTTTTTTGATAATAAGTTTTTCTTAGCAGTTTCCGTGTCTTTAGAGTTTTTAATTATTTTGATTACTTCATCAATATTTTCTACTGCCGTTGCTATACCAATTAAAATATGAGCTCGTTCTTCAGCTTTTTTTAAGTCAAATTTTATTTTTTTAGTTAAAGTTTCTTCTCTAAATTTAACAAATTCAACGATAAACTCTTTTAGATTAAAAATTTTAGGTTTGTTATCTACAATAGCAAGTGTATTAAAACCAAAAGAGCTCTCGATACTTGTTGATTTGTAAAGCTGTCTTCGGATCGTTTCCCCCTCAACGCCTTTTCTTAGCTCAATAACAACTCTGATTCCTTCTCTATTTGATTCATCTCTGATATCACTTATTCCCTCAATCTTTTTTTCTCTTGCTAGCTGCGCAATTCTTTCTACTAAAATAGATTTATTTATTTGATACGGAATTGATTTTATAATTAAAATTGATCTATCATTCTTTAATATTTCCTCCTCTATTTCTCCTCGAATTTTAAATGATCCTCTTCCTTTATTGTATCCCTGTTTAATAATGTCTGTACCAATAATAACACCTCCAGTTGGAAAATCTGGACCAGGAACATGTTTCATTAATTGAGATATTGTAATATCTTTATTGGCTATGTATGCATTTGTTGCATCTATTACTTCACCTAGGTTGTGTGGAGGAATACTAGTTGCCATACCCACAGCTATACCTCCAGCGCCATTGACTAAAAGATTTGGATACTGAGAAGGCAGAACAACAGGTTCTCTTTCCGTTTCGTCGTAATTATTTCTGTAACTAACTGTATTTTTTTCTAAATCTTCGGTTAAAAATTGTGAAATTTTTCCTAATTTTGTTTCTGTATAACGCATTGCTGCTGGTGGATCTCCATCGATGGATCCAAAATTACCTTGTCCCTCAATTAAAGGTAGACTCATTGAAAAATCTTGAACCAATCTTACAAGAGCATCATATACTGACTGATCTCCATGTGGGTGATACTTACCAATTACATCTCCGACTATTCTTGCGGATTTTCTAAAAGGTTTTGACCAATCATAGCCACCCTTATACATTGCATAAATTATTCTTCTATGAACCGGTTTGAGACCATCTCTTACATCAGGCAATGCCCTGCTTACTATTACACTCATTGCGTAAGAAAGATAAGATGAACTCATCTCATCAGATACTAGAATAGGTTTAAAAGAATTATTGTTTTGGTTGGTTGTATTTTGCATGAAATTTAAAAAGGAATTTCATCATCAAGATCACTATTCGATGTAGGAGTATCATCGTTAGGAAGTGAACTTTTGTTCTCGGATACTAAATTTGAATTTTCATTTTTATTTCTTCCATCTAGCATTGTTAGGCTTGAATTATAACCTTGCAAAACTACTTCCGTAGAATATTTGTCTTGGCCGGACGATTCATCTTTCCATTTTCTTGTAGTTAAAGCGCCTTCTATATAAACATTTGCACCTTTTTTAAGATATTGTTGAACGACACTAACTAGTCCTTCATTAAAAATTACAATTCTATGCCACTCTGTTTTTTCTTTTCTTTCGCCAGAAGATTTGTCTTTCCATGACTGACTTGTGGCTACACTGAGTCTTGCGACACTTTTACCGTTAACCATTTGTTTGATTTCAGGATCAGCTCCTAATCTTCCAATCAATAGTACTTTATTTAAACTGCCAGCCATAATTTTTAAGACTTAGTAAGTGATTTACTCTTTAATAACAATAGGATTTATATCATATTAACAAGTTAATTATAAGATGAATTTTTTTAAGGTATAAAAAATGATGAAAAAAATCATTATAAAAGGTGCAAAAGAACACAATTTAAAAAATGTTTCTGTAGATATTCCTAAAGACAAATTAGTTGTCATAACAGGTCTGTCTGGATCAGGAAAATCCTCATTAGCATTCGATACAATTTATGCTGAAGGACAAAGGCGATACGTAGAAAGCCTATCTGCTTACGCGAGACAGTTCTTAGATAAAATGAAAAAACCTAAGGTTGACCTTATAGAAGGTTTGAGCCCCGCAATATCTATTGAACAAAAAAATACATCAAAAAATCCCAGATCTACAGTTGCTACCGTAACTGAAATTTATGATTATATGAGAGTTCTGTTTGCTAGAGCTGGAGTGCCCTATTCTCCATTTACTGGCAAACCAATTGTTTCTCAATCAGTGAGTGAGATGGTTGATAAAATTAAGATTCTCCCAAAAAGTAGTACTATTCATTTATTAGCTCCAATAGTGAGAGGAAGAAAAGGAGAGTATAAAAAAGAAATCTTGAATTATAAGAAAAGAGGTTTTCAAAAGGTTAAAGTAGACGGTAAATATTATGAGATTAATGATTTTCCTAATTTAAATAAAAAAGTAAAACACAATATTTCAATTATTGTTGATAGAGTAGTAATAAACTCAAGTATAGGAAACAGACTTGCAGACAGTGTTGAAACAGCACTAAATTTATCAAATGGTCTGTTGGTAGCAGAATATGAGGATGAAACTATTCCAAAAAAATTTCGTAAAATTGAGACTATGACCTTTTCATCAAAATTTTCATGTCCAGAAAGTGGCTTTACTATTGAAGAAATAGAACCGAGGCTTTTTTCTTTTAATAGTCCATATGGAGCATGTGAAGAGTGTGAGGGGATTGGGCATAATTTAAATGTAGATCCAAATTTGGTTGTACCAGATGAGAAAAAAAGTTTACAAGAAGGAGCTATTATACCTTGGGCAAAATCCACTTCTCTTTACTACGCACAAACTTTAGCCTCTATAGCTAAACATTATAAAGTTTCTCTATCTGACCCTTGGAAAAAATTACCCAAAAAAATTCAAGAAATAATTTTATTTGGTTCCGACGAAGAAGAAATCAGTTTTTCATATGATGATAATTACCAATCATATAAAACTAAAAAATCTTTTGAAGGTGTTGTAAATAATTTAGAGAGAAGATACTTGGAAACAGATAGTGAATGGAAAAGAGAAGAAATAGCACAATATCAAAGTGAATCTAACTGTGACAAATGTAAAGGACAAAGACTAAAAGAAGAAGCTTTGTGTGTAAAAATAAATAAACTTAACATTAGCGATGTAACTAAAAAATCTATTGATGATGCAAAAATTTGGTTTGATAATTTAAATTCTGTTTTCAACGAAAGAGAAAAAAAAATAGCACAACATATTCTCAAAGAAATTAATGAAAGACTTAATTTTTTACTAAATGTTGGGCTAAATTATTTAACTCTTTCACGAGAGTCTGGAACATTATCTGGGGGTGAATCACAACGAATCCGACTTGCTTCACAAATAGGCTCAGGTCTTACAGGTGTCTTGTATGTACTTGACGAACCATCAATAGGATTGCATCAAAGAGATAATAAAAAATTAATTACTGCTTTAAAAAAACTTAGAGATTTAGGTAATACTGTGATTGTTGTAGAACATGATACTGAAACAATGGAAAATGCAGATCATATTATAGATTTAGGTCCAGAGGCAGGTTTGTATGGTGGAGAAATAGTTGCAGAGGGAAATTTTAACGAAATAATAAAAAATGAAAAAAGTATTACGGGTAACTACCTGTCTGGTAAAAAATACATTAGCCTGCCAAAAAAAAGAAGGATAGCAAAGAACGGGAGATTTTTAGAGATACAAGGTGCGACTGGAAACAATTTAAAAAATGTAAATTTAAAAATACCTATTGGCACGTTTACTTGTGTCACGGGTGTTTCTGGCAGCGGTAAATCTACACTAATTCTACACACTCTTTTTCATGCTTTAAATTTAATTTTAAATAACAACAAATCTCGAAAAGTTCCTAAATCTTTTAAGAATTATAAAGGTACAGAATTAATTGATAAAATCATTGATATTGACCAATCTCCCATTGGAAGGACTCCAAGGTCCAATCCAGCTACTTATACTGGTGCTTTTGGTCCGATTAGAGACTGGTTTGCCTCTCTACCAGAAGCAAAAGCTAGAGGTTATAAAATAGGAAGGTTTTCTTTTAACGTTAAAGGAGGGAGATGTGAAACTTGCGAAGGTGATGGAGTTATAACTTATGAAATGCATTTTTTACCAGATGTTTTTATTCCTTGTGACACTTGTAAAGGTACAAGGTACAATAGAGAAACTTTAGAAATAAGATTTAAAGAAAAAAATATAGCAGACGTTTTAGATATGACTGTTGATGAAGGATGTGATTTTTTTGAAAATATTCAATCTATCAGATCTAAGTTGATCACTTTAAAACATGTAGGTTTAGGATATATAAAAATTGGCCAACAGGCTACTACCCTTTCAGGTGGAGAAGCGCAGAGAATAAAATTAGCTAAAGAATTATCAAAGAGATCTACAGGTAGGACATTGTATATTTTAGACGAACCAACGACTGGGCTACATGCTCATGATATAAAAAAACTTTTAGAAATTCTTCAAGCTTTTGTTAACACAGGTAATACAGTTGTCGTCATAGAACATAACTTAGATGTTATTAAAACAGCAGACTGGATTGTGGATATGGGTCCCGAGGGAGGTGTCGAAGGTGGTGAAATAATTGCCGAAGGAACTCCAGAAAAAGTAGCCGAAACAAAAGGAAGTTATACAGGAGAATTTTTAAAGGGTATTCTCTTTAAAGACACGATGAAAAAGACTGCATAATTTCAATTAATTGTGCTATAAGAGAATCATGAGCAACTTATTACAATCTTTATCTAAAACAATTCACGCATCAGTTGGATTGACTATATTGCTTTTTCTTGGCTTGCATTTTTTTGGAGATGGTTTTGCTTTTGACACAATATTTTGGAGTTGGTTAGCAAGATATGTTCATGTAATCGTTGCGATCATGTGGGTTGGATTGCTTTGGTATTTAAATTTTGTTCAAATTCCAAACATGTCAAAAATTCCTGACGAGCAAAAACCAGCTATAAGCAAAGTAATAGCTCCATCAGTTTTATTTTATTTTAGATGGGCTGCTGCATTTACAGTATTATCAGGTTTAATTCTTGCATGGCTAAATGGTTATGCTCACCAAGCAATGACACTAGGCATTGGAAGTGGATATGGTAAAAATACCGCTATAGGAATAGGAATGTGGTTAGGTATAATTATGGCTTACAATGTATGGTTTGTAATTTGGCCAAATCAAAAAAAAGCTTTAGGTATGGTTGAATGTCAACCAGAAGAAAAAGCAAAGTCTGCAAAAACAGCCATGCTATTCTCTAGAACTAACACAGTGTTGTCTTTACCTATGTTGTTTTCTATGGTGGCTGCTCAAAATCTATACTAGAAAATTAAACATTCTCGTCTTTTAATAAAGTTTTTTGTGTAACTTTAAAGTAACCAAGGACTGGACTGGCTACAAATATTGAAGAGTAAGTTCCAATAATAACACCAAGGATCATTGCAAAAGAAAAACCCTTTAAAATTTCTCCCCCTAAAATGAATATTGAACCCAAGGCTAAAAGGGTTGTTAAAGAAGTGATTACTGTTCTAGATAAAGTTTCGTTAACGGAAATATCAGCAATTTCTTTAGTGCTAATTTTTGAATATTTTAGTAAGTTTTCCCTTATACGATCATAAATAACTACTGTGTCGTTCATAGAATATCCGACTATCGTCAAAACCGCAGCAACTATAGAAAGATTCACTTCTAATGAAAGAATTGAAAATATTCCCAATGTAATGATAACATCATGAAATAATGCAATAATTGAGCCTAAACTAAATTGCCACTCAAATCTTATCCATATGTAAAATAACATAGCTGCTAGAGATAAAGCTATAGCTGTAACACCTTGCTTAAGTAGCTCGCTGCTAACTTTTGGCCCAACACTTTCAACTCTTCTGAAATTTACTTCTTGTCCTATTTTTTCAGATATGCTGCTCTTAAGCTCAGAAATAAACTTTTCATTCGCATTTGAATTTCTCTCAAATTTTACTAAGAAATCTCCCTTTTTACCAAACTCTTTTACGCTAATATCCCCTAACTCAGCTCCTCTAAGTGAGTTTCTTATATCTTCAATCTTAACATTACTATCGGAGACTCTGATTTCTAGCAAAGTTCCTCCTTTAAAATCAACACCAAAATTAAGCCCCTTTAATAGTAAAAAAAGAATACTAAGAAGTATAGTAAGCATAGAAAAAATATTTGCTATTTTAAAAAATTTTGAAAAGTTAATCTGATTACTCATTATAATTTAAAATATTTTCCTTCTCTGTCTTTTAAAACTATGATCGATGTTAAGTGTCTAGCAATAAAATAAGCTGAAAAAAGAGTGGTAATAATACCAACGCCTAGAGTAACCGCAAATCCTTTTACAGGGCCTGAGCCAAAAATAAACAATATTGTTGCTGCTATTAAAGTAGTTACGTTTGCGTCAATTACTGTAATTTTAGCTTTATTATAACCTACATCAAAAGCATGAATTATAGATTTTTCTGTTTTTAGTTCTTCTTTTATCCTCTCATAAATTAAGACATTTGAGTCAACGGCCATACCAACTGTTAAAATAATTCCAGCTATTCCCGGTAATGTTAATGTAGCTTCGATTAATGTTAAAATACCAATTAGTAATATTAGGTTTGAAATAAGTGAGATATTTGAGATGAGTCCAAATATTTTATACTTATAAAACATAAATAAAATCACTAAAATAAAACCAATAATAAGTGAAAAAATACCTGCATCTATTGAGTCTTTTCCAAGATCTGGCCCAACGGTTCTTTCTTCAACAATATTAATTGGTGTCGGTAATGCACCTGACCTAAGTAACAAAGCAAGATCCGTAGCCTCTTGGAAAGAGAAGCCACCTGAAATGGTTCCTGTACCAGCTGTTATTGCTTCCCGAATTTGTGGCGCGCTAATTACAGTATTATCAAGAATTATGGCCAATCTTCTACCAATATTTTCGGTGGTAGTTTTACCAAATTTCTGAGATCCTAATCTATCAAGTGTAAAAGTAACAATTGGTTGGTTAGATTGACCATCAAATTTCGGTTGAGCATCAACTAAATTGTCACCACTTATAACGACTCTCTTATTCACAGTAAGATCTTCATTTGTGTCAGCCAAAACAAGTTTTTCAGAACCAAATTCATCATCGTTAGAGACTAGTCTGAAAGTTAATTGAGCTGTTTTACCAAGTAATTCTTTGACTCTTTCTGGATTATCTATGCCCGGTAGCTCTACCAATATTCTTTTGTCACCTCTTTGTAATATAGTTGGTTCTTTGGTACCAACATCATCAATACGTCTTCTAATAATTTCAATCGATTGCTTTAATGCAGCATTATTAAGGCCAACTAAACCATAATTTGAGAAATTAACAATTACTGTATTTTCCTTAAAGTTTAAATCAAGTTCAAATGTATTATATTCAGGGATAAAAATATTAACTGTATTTTCTTTTGTTTTTGAAAAAAAAATATTTTTTAATTTTTTATGTTGATCATTACTTACTGAAAAAGAAATATTTTCTTTAGATATAAAAAAATTTTTAAATATTATTTTGTTTTTGTTTAATAATTTCTTTAAGGGAATTACTTTACTTTGTAACTTTTGATTAATTAAAGGTGCTGTGTCAATTTCAAGAAGAATATAGGACCCGCCTTGCAGATCTAGTCCTAAATTAACATTTTTATCTATAATATTATTATTTTTAAAATTTAAAGAGGAAAAGAAAATTGCTATTAAAAGAATTAAATATATTAAGGAAACTTTTATTTTTGTAAAATTGAGCACAAAAAAAAATATTAATTAGATTCTTTTTTTTTTAATAAGCTAGTAATAGTAGATTTAATAATTTTTACCTTAACGTCATCACCTAGAATAACTTCAATTCTATCATCATCCATAACTCTGTCTATTATACCAATAATTCCACCAGAGGTTATTACTTCATCCCCACGTTTGAGAGACGCCACCATTGCTAAGTGATCTTTTGCTCTTTTTTGTTGAGGTCTAATTAAAAAAAAGTAAAAAATTACAAAAATTAGTATTAAAGGTATAAATTGAGCTATTCCCTGTCCGTTCATAATCTAAAAGTAATTATAATATATAATATATTATGACAAGAGATTAATTAGAAAATTCTATATTTTATCTAAATTATTCATGTATTTTTTAAGAACTGCTGGAATTGAAACAGATCCATCGATATTCTGATAATTTTCAATCAAAGAAATCATTAATCTGCCAACAGCTAGTGCAGATCCATTTAATGTACCTACAAAATCTACACCCTCTTTTGATTTAAATTTAGCATTCATCCTTCTCGCCTGGAACGATCCACATGAAGAACAGCTTGATATTTCTCTATATTTATTTTCTGACGGAATCCATGCTTCAATATCGAAAGTCTTTTCAGCGCTAAAGCCCATGTCTCCAGAACTTAATAGAACAACTTGATAAGGAATTTCTAAAAGTTTTAATATTTCCTCTGCACAATTTAACATTCTATCGAGTTCTGGCATACATTTTTTAGGATCAACTATGCTTACTAATTCAACTTTATAAAATTGATGTTGCCTCATCATCCCTTTTGTATCTTTTCCATAGCTGCCTGCTTCCTTACGAAAACAAGGTGTTGCTGCAACATATCTTAAGGGTAAATGTTTAAATTCAATAATTGAGTCACGAACTAAATTGGTTAAGGCTACTTCAGCAGTAGGTATTAAAAATTTTCTTTCTTCATCTTTGTTAAATATGATTTCAAATTGATCTTCTTCGAATTTTGGCAGCTGACCAGTTCCGTACATAACATTTTCATTGACTAAAAGTGGTGGGGAAATTTCTTTATATGAAAATTTACCTATATGTATGTCTAGCATAAAATTAATTAATGCCCGTTCTAGCATTGCAAAATTAGAACTTAAGATTACAAACCTCGAACCTGAAAGCTTCGATGATTTCTTAAAATCAATTTGATTATTTTTTTCTCCAATATAAACATGAGATTTTATATCAAAGTCAAATTTTCTAATATTACCTTCATTATAAATTTTTTTATTTGATTTTTCATCTTTGCCGATGGGTACAACCTCATGAGCTATGTTAGGAATATTTGATAAAATAGTAAAAATTTTATTTTGTAGTTTTTTTTGAGATTTTGACAAAATATCTATTTCTATGGTCAGTTTTTTAGAAATTTCAAAATTTGTTGTATCCTTTGATTTTGATAATAATTTTTTTTCCTGTTCTTTATTTTCTCTTTTTTGTATTAAATCTCTATTCTCTTTATCTAATT
>Ga0209502_10002553_pt1 | contig 15108 bp, 13 predicted proteins | sample ArcticOcean_MG_C_10_FD_187442 | JGI IMG/M metagenome (GOLD analysis project Ga0209502, IMG submission 187442) | Marine microbial communities from western Arctic Ocean - ArcticOcean_MG_CB11_90 (SPAdes) (version 2) | ecosystem: Environmental > Aquatic > Marine > Oceanic | place: Arctic Ocean...
AAAGAAAAGCAACAGAAATTTTTAATCAAAGGTAAAGCTCTGTGGGAAGAAGATGAAGATAAAAAACCATATTTTCTAAGAATTGCAATCCCAAAAATAAAAGAAAATTGGAATGTTTTATTGAAGATAACTAAAGAATGGGTAATAAAAGAAAACCAGAATTCAGAAGCATGGTATGAGCATGGCTTTGTAAATGAAAATTTATTGAATACAGAAGTTGCTTTATCTGCATATAAAAAATCAATTGATCTTGATACTAATAATTCTGACTCTTTATTTCGATCCGCCCTTCTTCACCATAAAAATGGGAATCCAAGTAAAGCAAAAGAAATTCAAAAAGATTTATTAGTGATTGATGAAGTCAGAGGGCTTGAGTTGGAGCAGTTACTTTAAAGTAAGGTAAATAAAAAATTTCTTATATTTGTAAAAATTTATTTGTACTTGGTGAGTTTTTAAGTAAAATTACTTATTACTTTTTTACTAGATTATGGAATAAATTTTGTCTAATATAACTTTATCAGAATGTGTCAGTCGTATAAAAGAATCCCCAACCCTTGCTATCACTGCCAAAGCAGCAAAGCTTAAAGCTGAGGGTAAAGATATTATTGGCCTGGCTGCAGGTGAACCTGATTTCGACACTCCAGACTTTATAAAAGAAGCGGCCATAAAAGCTATTAACGATGGCCTAACAAAATATACACCTGTCTCAGGTCTTCCCTCACTAAAAAAAGCAGTAGTTAAAAAATTAAAACGTGATAATGGGCTTGAGTATGCAATAAATGAGGTAATTGTTGGTGTAGGGGGAAAGCAATGTATTTTCAATCTTTTTCTAGCGTTATTAAATCCAGGTGATGAAGTAATTATTCCAACTCCATATTGGGTCTCATATACTGATATTGTAGAGTTAACTGGTGCATCACCAGTCTTAATTCATTGCGGAATAGAACAGTCCTTTAAGATGACTCCCGACCAGCTGGAACAATCAATTAATAAGAAAACTAAACTAGTTGTTCTTAATTCACCGTCAAATCCAACCGGCTCAACTTATTCAAAGACTGAACTTAAGGCATTAGCTGATATATTAATAAATTACCCAGATATCATATTAATGACTGATGATATTTATGAGCATATACGGCTTGATGACCATCCTTTCTTCAATATAGTCATGGTAGAGCCAAGATTACAAGATCGTTGTATTATAATTAATGGAGTATCTAAAGCTTACTCAATGACAGGGTGGAGAATTGGTTTTGCTGCAGGACCAAAAAAAATTATTTCAGCTATGACTGTTTTGCAGTCGCAGTCAACATCAAATCCTACTTCAATTTCACAAGCTGCTGCAGAAGCTGCATTATTAGGTGATCAATCATGTATAACCCCTATGCTCGATGCATTCAAGCAAAGACATGATTTTGTTGTAAATGCATTTAATAGTATTGAAGGGATTAACTGTATAAAGGCACAAGGTGCCTTTTACTCATTTCCTTATGCAAAGAAAGCAATCAATAAGCTTCACAAATTAGGAAAGATTAAAATTGCTAATGACATAGCTTTTTGTGATTATTTACTAGACATTAAAGGCGTTGCAGTTGTCCCTGGATCTGCTTTTGGAGCAGAAGGTTACTTTAGAATATCTTTTGCTACATCAATGGATAATCTAAAAGAAGCATTATTAAGAATTAAAGAAGCGGTAGAAGGCTAGAATCTTAATACATTCTTGTGCTAAAATGCTGGCTTTCTTAGATATTCCCCAATAGCTCAGTTGGTAGAGCAATGGACTGTTAATCCATGTGTCCCTGGTTCGAGCCCAGGTTGGGGAGCCATATATAAAGGGCTCCAATTGGAGCCCTTTTTTTATATATAATATAAATTATTATTTTTGCCGATTTATCTCATAAAGACATATGCCCGAAGCAACGCTAACGTTTAAGCTTTCAACATTCCCCAGCATAGGAATAGAAAAAATGTCATCACATAAGTCCTTAGTGAGACGCCTCATACCTTTGCCTTCAGAGCCCATAATAAGAGCTATTGATCCGTTAAAATTAATCTGATTTAGTGATTTATCTGATTTATCGTCTGTGCCATATATAAAAATACCGTTGTCCTTCAAATACCTTATTGTTCTTGCAAGATTTGTTACAACAACAAATGGGACCGACTCAGCTCCACCAGATGCAACTTTCCTAACGGTAGCATTTAATCCAACAGCATTATCTTTTGGGCAAACTATTGCGTTCACACCCATTGCGTCAGCAACTCTAAAACATGCTCCTAGATTATGAGGGTCTTCGATCCCATCTAGAATTAGAAGTAGCAATGGGCCCGATTTATCAACCTCAACGATATCTTCAATTGTTACATATTTATCTTTTACTTCATAAATTTTAGCAACTACCCCTTGATGTTTTTGACTAGCTACAAAACCGTCCAACCTATCTTTGTTTGATAGATGGTATTTAATTTTATGTATTTCAATCAATTTCATTAGATCGCTGACTCGACCATCTGTTCTGTATTCATCGATAAAAATTTCTTTAATTGAGAGAGGATCTATTCTTATAAGACTAGTAATCGAATGAAAGCCATAAATTATTCTCTCTTCACTCATTTTCTTTTTTTCCTCTTTTGGTGTTTTGATTTTTTATCGGTTGCTTTTATTTTTTTAGGAATATTTTTTTTAGGTACCCCTTTAACACCATCTAAAGCGAAATCAATCTTAATGGTTTCTAAATCAACCCTTACCACTTTAACTTTCAATCTATCTCCTAAACGATAAGACAGATTAGTTCTTTCGCCAATCATTGCATGCTTACTTTTATCGTAAGTAAAATAATCATTTCCAAGTTCCGTGACATGAAGTAAGCCTTCAATATAGACTTCGTCTAATTCAATAAAAAGTCCAAAGCCAGTTACACCGGCAACCGTTCCTTCAAAAACTTGGCCTACTTTATCCTGCATAAAATAGCATTTGAGCCAAGATTCTACGTCACGTGTTGCTTCATCTGCAGTTCTTTCTGTTCCAGAACAGTGCTCTGCAATTTTGATAATATCTTTTAATTTAAATGGTTTTTTTAATAGTTTGGTTTTAATTGCTCTATGCACAATAAGGTCTGGATATCTTCTTATTGGAGATGTGAAATGTGTATATGCATCGTAAGCCAAACCAAAATGCCCCAGGTTCTTGTTACTGTAAACAGCTTGTTGCATTGATCGTAACAGAACTGTTTGTAAGAGATGGGCTTCTGGTCGACTTGATACTTTTTCAACTAGGTATCTATAATCCTTAGGTGTGGGCTTATTACCTCCTTGAAGTGATAAACCAAATTCAGCTAAAAAATTCTTTAAGTTTTCAATCTTCTCTTCAGAAGGGCATTCATGATTTCGGAAAATTCCATCGATATTATCATCAAGTAAAAATTTAGCTGCGCACACATTTGCTGCAAGCATACATTCTTCAATGATTCGATGAGCTTCATTCCTAAAGATTGGCTTTATAAAATCAATCTTCCCTTGATCATTAAATACAATAGCAGTTTCTGTAGAGTCAAATTCTAAAGCACCTCTTTTTTCTCTTTCAGATAGCATTATTTGGTAAAGCTTTTGTAAGTTTTCTAGGTCTGGAACAACAGAGCTAAATTCATTTTTTAAGGGTTTGTCATCATGATTTAAAATTTTATCGACTATCGTGTAGGTTAGTCTGGCCTTGGAATTCATTACTGAAGGATAAAATTCATATGACAATACTATTCCTTTTGGGTTTATTACCATATCGCAAATCATACAAAGTCTGTCAACCTTCGGTTTTAAAGAACATAATCCATTTGATAGTGCTTCTGGTAACATTGGAATGACACGTCTAGGAAAGTATACTGAGTTACCTCTCTCAACAGCTGAAAGATCTAGCTCGCTTGAAGTTTTCACATATGAACTTACATCGGCTATTGCTACTACTAAACGCCAATTTTTCCCATTTTGCTCAGCATAAACTGCATCATCAAAATCTTTAGCAGTCTCGCCATCAATAGTTACTAAGGCTAAATCTCTCAAATCTTTTCTACCCTCAAAATCAGACGCCTTTACCTCAGGAGAAAAACTATTAGCTTCATCAGTTACATTTTTATTAAACTGGTATGGGAGGTTGTGCTTTCTTAGAGCAATTTCAATCTCAATTCCACTATCTTTATAATCTCCAAGAATACTAATGACTTTTCCCATTGGTTTAGATTTGAAGCTTGGTTGTGTGGTTATTTCTACCTCGACTATTTGACCTACCTTAGCTTGCATATCAGATTCATATGGTATTAAAATGTCCTGACATATTCTTTTATCCTCTACTGCAACAATAGTTACTCCTTCAGCCTGAGCGACCCTTCCTACTAAAATTGAATTAACTCTTTCTAGAATCTCAACAATTTTACCTTCCATCTTGCCTTTTCGATCTTGCCCAGTAACCTGAACCATTACGCGATCATTATTAAAGACCTGACTCATTTCTCTAGGTGATAAAAAGATATCACTGTGAGTTTTATCATCCGGGATAAGAAAGCCAAAACCATCTGGGTGGCCTAATACCTTTCCAGAAATTAAGTTAAGTTTATCTGAAATACAAATTACATTTTTTCTGTTGATTAGGATTTGTCCTTGCCTTACCATTGCTCTTAAACGCTTTTCAATAATAGCAACTTCATCATCTTTGATCTCTAAGATCTGTAGAAGCTCATTTTTCTTAATAGGAACGCCATGATCTGTCATAACTTTAAGAATTAATTCACGACTAGGGATTGGATTATCGTATAAATTAACCTCCCGTTCGCGCTCAGGATCGTTATCTCTTATTTTAATTTTATTTTTTGACATTGAATTATAAATATAGTTATTTGTGTGCGTAAAGATGAGGGATATTACGCCCTATTCCCTTAAAGTCCAACCCAAAACCATAAACATAAGCATCGGGGACATCTAGCCCAGTGAAGTCAGATTTAATTGGTTTTGTTTTTTCAATTTTTTTATCAAATAAAACAGCAATCAAAACTTGTTTAGCACCCAGTCTAAGAAGCTCTCTTTTAATATCACTTAATGTTAAACCTTCGTCCAAAATATCATCAATAACCAGTACAATTTTATTTTTAATTAACTCTAAATTAGGTTTGTAAAACCAATTGACTGTTTTTTGTCCTGCATTATTTGAGTATCTCGATGCATGAATATAATCAACATCGCAAAGAAAATTCAACTTTGGTAACAAGTGCCCAGAAAAAATAAGGGCGCCTTTCATGACTGGAAGAACTGTTACCTCTTTTTGATCTAGAACAGAATTACATTTTAATGCAATATCTGTAATTGCATTAATAATTTCTTCATTTGAATACAGCAAAGAAGATTCAGATATTAATTCATCCAATTTCATTTTGCTATCCGTGACTTTAAGTAAGTTTTTAAATCGTCACCAAAAATTTTATTCTTTAAAGCATATTCAATATTTGCTTTAATAAAGCCTAATTTATCTCCACAATCATACCTTTCCCCTTGAAATTTATATGCATACACAGGGTATGAATTTAGCATTGCCTTCACACCATCAGTTAATTGAATTTCATTTCCTTTTCCAAATGAGATATTTTCTAAAAATTCTAATATTTTGTTACAAAAAATATATCTACCTACAACGCCTAAATCAGATGGAGCATTTTCAGGTGAAGGTTTTTCAACGATATTGGATAATCGCATTAATTTTTGATTCTCAGAGTCTGTTGATACCATCCCATAGTGAATAGAGTCAACTTTATTAATTTTCTGGACTGAGATAATTGAAGAGGTTGTATCCTTATATTGTTCAACCATTTGTTTCAGGGCTCCTATTTTAGAATCAATTAGATCATCAGCTAAAATAACAGCGAAAGGTTCATTATTGATAATAGTTTTAGCTCGCAAAATAGCATGTCCAAGCCCCAATGGCTCTTCTTGAAAAATATATTTACATGACACCTTTTTTGGAATTATTTCATTCATTTTCCTCAATAAGTCTCTTTTTTCATCAGTTAGGTTAGATGCTTGAATATTTAAATCACTACTAAAATGATCTCGAATAGCACTTTTTGATTCAGAAGTAACAAAAATTAACTCTGTAAAACCTGCATCAATAGCTTCCTCAACCGCATATTGAATCAACGGTTTATCTGCAATAGGTAACATTTCTTTTGGTGAGACTTTAGTTGCCGGAAAAAACCGGGTTCCAAGACCTGCTACTGGAAATACGACTTTATTAAGTTTCATGGCTATCAACTTTACACACATTGAATTTAATTAATCTAAATGATAATTTTTCAATCATTTCTCTAAATTCCAGCTAGATTTTCTCTTATGATCTTCATCCCTAACTTTAACCCATATTTCATCTTCACTTGAAATCTCTTTTTTCCAAAAAGGGGCGTCTGTTTTAAGAAAATCTATAATATATTCACACGCTTGAAATGCTTTTTTTCTGTGCTGACTTGCAACAATAACTGCAACAATTGGATCACTGGGAAGCAGTTTTCCGATTCTGTGAACAATACAAACACTTTGTAGACTCCATCTTGACTTTGCATTTACTTCTATTTTTGTTAAGGCTTTTTCAGTCATACCTGGGTAATGCTCTAGATTCATTTGTATCAATTTTTTTGAAGTTAGTGTGTCGTCATAATCTCGAACATAGCCAACAAAAGAAACAACTGCCCCAATTGAAGTATTATCCTTAACAAGGTTACTAGTGAGTTCGCTTATATCAAATAGCTCTTTTTGAATATAAATTGCCATTTAACCTCCTGTAATTGGAGGGAAAAAAGCTAACTCATCCCCATCATTTAACATGTCATCCCAGCCACAAAGTTCTTGGTTGATTGCTACCCGAACTGAATCTTTTTCGTTCAAAAGTAGTGCCCATGAGCCCCCTTCTCTTTTGCTTAAGATGTTTAACAATTTATTGGGAGAGTTTTCAGAATCTAAAATTTCCACATCTTTTTTATGAGTTTTAAACATCTCTCTAACACTTGCAAAAAAAAGAATATTAATCTTCATTTACCTGTTTTCCTTTATCCAAAATTTGCTCTTCAAATTCTAAAGAATCATCTTTATCTTTCTTTAACTCAACTTTTTCAATTTGAGAGAACCTTCTTGAAATTTTCTGACTAGACACATGAACATCTTGAGCATTTTCATGGGCTAAGCGGATGTTATCAGCTAATTTTTTCATTCTTGTATCAAAGCGATCAAAATCTTTTCCTAATTTCCCAAGCTCTGACTTGATAACATGGACTTGCTTCCTAGTTTCAACATCTTTTAAAACAGCTCTAGCCGTGTTAAGAACAGCCATTAGAGTGGTAGGGGAAACTAACCATACTTTTTTAGACATTGAATCTTGGATTAACTCAGGATGATATGCATGTATCTCAGCAAAAACTGCCTCTGCCGGAATAAACATTACAGCTCCATCAGATGTTTCCCCTGGAATAATATACTTCGTAGCTATATCATTAATATGTTTACGGACATCTAATTTAAATTGCTTTTGAGCTTTGGATTTATCCGACTCTGATGAAGATACATCAAACATTCTTTGATAGTTTTCCATGGGAAATTTTGAATCTACAGCCACAGTTCCAGTAGGCTCTGGTAAAAATAATACACAATCTGCTTTTAATCCATTTTTGAATGAATGTTGAAGTGCAAATGAATCTGGGGGTAAAATATTTTTAATAAGTCCTTCTAATTGAAGCTCCCCAAAAGCCCCTCTTGATTTTTTATCACCTAACAATTCTTGCAAGCTCACCATGTTAGTTGTTAAGCCATCAATTTTCTTTTGTGCTTCATCGATTGTAGCCAATCGCTCCATTACACTCACGAATGTAGCATTTGTTTTCTTAAATCCCTCTTCAAGTCTTTCGTGTACCTTACCGGTTATCTCTTGTAGCCTTGTATCAACAGTTTTGGTCAGACTTTCAACACTCGCCATTAATTGTAAGGAGGTATTTTTCAGGGACGACTGAACAGTTTCTTGTTGTGTTTTTCCTTGGTCAGATAATGTTTTATGAAGCCTGTCCGAAAGCTTATTTAGGGCATCATTTATATCAACAATCATTTCTCGATGCTTTTCTTCTAATACTTTCGAAACATCTTCATCTTTCTTGACTTGAGATATCTTCCATAAAATAATTGAGCAAATAGCTAAAATTATTAATAGAAGACTCTCAATAATCATTTTTATTTAGATGCTGCAAGTGCTTGCTCAACATCAGCGATAATATCATCGATGTGTTCGATGCCTACAGATATTCTAACCATATCTTCACTTACCCCAGCTGTTTTTAATTCTTCTGGACTTAATTGTCTATGAGTAGTAGAAGCAGGGTGACATGCAAGAGATTTTGCATCCCCTATATTCACTAGTCTTAAAATCATTTGAAGGGCGTCTATAAATTTTGTTCCAGCTTCAATACCTCCATTAATACCGAAGCTAATAATGCCAGATGCTTTACCTTTTGTGATTTTCTTACAAACTTTATTATATTTATCATCTTCTAAGCTTGCGTAATTAACCCAGCTAACCTGTGAATGTGCTTTTAGAAATTTAGCTAGAGCCAAAGCATTCTCGCAATGTCTTTCCATTCTTAACCCTAATGTTTCCAATCCTTGCATGATTAAAAAAGCACTATGAGGTGAGAGTGCTGCACCTGTATTTCTTAAAGGTACAACCCTACATCGACCAATAAACGCCGCAGGCCCCAAAGCTTCCGTGTAAATAACTCCATGATAAGAAGGATCTGGCTCATTAAGCATTGGGAATTTCTTTGCGTCTTTAGCCCAATCGAACTTGCCAGAATCCACAATTACTCCACCAATGGTTGTTCCGTGTCCACCTATATATTTTGTTAGCGAGTGAATAACAATATCTGCTCCAAAATCAAAAGGTTTACATAGGTAAGGAGTAGGTACTGTGTTATCGACAATTAATGGAATGTTATGTCGGTGAGCTATATTTGCTAATTCTTCTAAATCTACAACATTCCCTAATGGGTTTCCAATGGACTCACAATAAAGCGCTTTGGTCTTCGAATCGATTGCTGCTTCAATTGCATCAAAATCTGAAGCATCGACCATATTTACATTAATTCCTTGCTGGGGAAATGTATGAGCAAATAGATTATAAGTTCCTCCATACAGCTGATTTGTACTTACAATATTATCTCCAGTACGAGTAATACACTGAATCGAAGCAGTTATCGCTGACATACCAGAAGCTAAAGCTAAAGCTGCAATGCCACCCTCCATTTCTGCTACCCTTTTCTCTAGAACAGCATTTGTTGGGTTCATTATACGAGTATAGATATTTCCCTCAACTTTCAGATCAAATAAATCTGCTCCATGCTGAGTATTATCAAACGTAAATGATGTCGTTTGATAAATAGGAGTTGTTGCTGCTTTAGTTGTCCCTTCTGATTCGTAACCATGATGCAGTGCAATAGATTCTAATTTCATTTTATAGCTCCATATTCAATTGATTAATTAATATTAACAGATAAAGAAATACCTAATTACTATATTTGCTTAATTCATTAAGGACATATTAATCATTTTAAACTCTTCTCTGATAATTTTTTCAGCTTTAGTAGGAAGTGAAATATGAACTATAACTTTATCTGCGAACATCTTATCTAATATAGTGCCTTTATTACTATAAATTACATTAATTAGTTTATCTAATACGTTGTAGTTAATTATTAATTTATAATTACTAAAATGAATGTAATTCTCAAGTATTGAATTTTTGAAAGCTTTCATTCCTGCCTTGCTATAAGCTCTTGTTAATCCCCCAGTACCTAAATTTATCCCACCATAATACCTAACAACAGCTAAGCCAGTGTTTACTAGGTTTTTTGATTCAATAATGGTGAGTAATGGTCTTCCTGCTGTACCATTTGGTTCTCCATCATCCTTAAAATATGAATCCACACCATTTTCTGTCTTAATTTGATAAGCAAAAGCAATGTGACTAGCTGTTGTGTGTTGAGAGGCTATCTTTTTTATTCCTAAAAGAAAATCATCCCTCGACTTCCCAACCAATCCGAAACCAATAAATTTAGATTTACTTTCAATTAGCTCAGAAAAGCCAGGCTTTTTAATTACAAACTGGATTTAACTCAACCCTTCAATTAATCCGTCAGCACTTACACCAATCATTTCACTTGCTGGTTTTTTTGGAAGTCCTGGTAAAGTCATAAGAGAGCCACATATAGCAACAATAAATTCTGCTCCTCTAGCTAACCGAAGTTCTCTGATGCTTAGTTTATGGTTGCTTGCAGCACCCTTTAATGCTGGATCACTTGAAAAAGAGTAAGGCGTTTTAGCAATACAAACTGGAAATGAAGAATATTTTAATTCCAACTCTTTGAGTTGCTCGGAAGCCTTATCTTCATATATTACTTCGTCAGCATGATAAATATTTTTAGCTATTGTTTCTATTTTAGATGCTAAGGATTGTTCATTTTTATATAAAAACTTAAATTGAGATGGCTTGTTAACCAAATCTAGTGCTGCTAAAGCTAAAGGCTCTGCTCCATCAGCCCCCCTTTCCCAATGCTCACATAAAATTGCTTCAAAACCTAAGTCTCTAACTTTATCCTGCACAAATTTAATTTCAATTTCAGTATCACTTTGAAATTTATTAACAGCTACTAAAACATTTAACCCAAACTGTTGATGACAATTCGTAATATGTCTTTCAAGATTACTAAACCCTTCCTTAAGCGCTTCTGAGTTTTCTTGATTAAGATCTTCTTTCTTTACTCCGCCATGAAATTTTATAGCTCTAATAGTGGCCACGATAACTACCAAATCAGGGGCAATCCCAGTTTTCCTACATTTTATGTCAATAAATTTCTCTGCTCCTAAATCGGCGCCGAAACCAGCTTCAGTTACAACATAATCTGCAAGATCTAACCCCATCTTTGTTGCTATGAAAGAATTACAGCCATGCGCAATATTTGCAAATGGGCCGCCATGGATAAGTGTAGGTGTTTTATTCAGGGTTTGCACTAAATTTGGCATGAAAGCGTCTTTAAGTAAGGCTGTCATTGCTCCATTAGCCTTAATATCTTTGGCAAGAATTGGTTCCATTTTGGGGTCAAGATTTTTTGCAACTTCGATCTCACCCAATCTTTTATTTAAATCATCAATTGAATTTGCTAAACAAAAAATTGCCATAATTTCACTTGCTACAGTAATATCAAATCCAGTTTTATAATCTAAGTTATTTCCAGAAATTGAAATATGCCTTAGTGCTCGATCATTCATATCCAGACATCTCTTAAATGATATTCTTGATTTATCAATGCCTAACTCATTCCCGTGAAAGATATGATTATCAATCATCGCTGCCAGCAAATTATTAGCTGAAGTGATTGCATGAAGATCTCCTGTGAAATGCAGGTTAATATTTTCCATAGGAACTGCTTGAGAATAGCCACCGCCTGTTGCGCCTCCTTTCATTCCAAATACAGGCCCCAAGGAAGGTTCTCGTATACAAATCAAAGCTTTCTTTTTTAATTGCGTTAAAGCATCTGCTAGGCCGATAGTTGTAGTTGTTTTACCTTCTCCTGCTGGGGTTGGGCTCATCGCTGTCACTAATATTAGCTTTGATTTCTTATTAGATTGGGCACTAATTTTATTGGGATCAATTTTAGCTATATACGGACCATATGAAAGCAAGGCATCCTGGGAAATACCAATGCCCTTTGCAATCTCTTTAATAGGGGTCAAAGTTGCTTCTCTTGCGATGTCTAAATCTGATTTCATAGTTAGCCTTTTTATATTATTTTAAAGAGTTGAATTAACTCTAAAATGTTTTAAGATTAAGGTAAATAGATAATTACTTAATTTAATAATAAGATTTACTTAATGATTAAATTTCCCCAAGCATTAAAACTGAATACAATTACTTAAATTATTTCTTTAAAAAATTTCTTAAGTCAAAGTCGGTGATGTCAGGGGTAAACATTTTTATAAAATCATATACAAGACCCCTAACAAAAGTCTCTTTTCTAATACCGATATAAGTTGTACTCGTTGGAAATAGATGGCTGACATCTCTAATCTCTAAAGTTGAATCTTTATTTTTATCATATGCCATTTCAGCAATCAACCCAACCCCTAAATTTAATTCTACATAAGTTTTTATTACGTCCGCGTCAATTGCAGTAAGCATAATATTAGGGCTTATATTTGCCTCTTTAAAAACTTTTGAGACAATAGTACTACCTGTAAAAGCATAGTCGTATGTAATCATTGGGTATGAAGCAATTTTTTGCAGTGTAATTTCTTTAATACTTGATAGTGCATGATTTTTTGGAAAAACTAAGACTCGATTCCACGAATAACAGGGTATACAAATAATATTTGCATTATGTCCGATTGACTCAGTCGCTATTCCAACATCAGCATCGCCCTTCAAAATTTGCTCGGTAACCTGAGAAGGATCTCCTTGGTGAATATTTAAATCAATTTTAGGGTATTTCTTAACGAAAGCCTCAACAACTTTTGGTAGCTTGTACCTTGCTTGAGTATGAGTCGTCGCAATAGTAAATGAACCAGTATCATCATTCCCATGTTCGTGAGAGATATTTTTTATATTAGAAACCTCTCTAATAATTTCTGAAATTGATTTATATAAATCATTTCCAGCATTACTCAGTCCAGTTAATCTCTTACCGTTCCTTTGGAATATTTTTATACCTATCTCATCCTCTAAAAGTTGAATTTGTTTGCTAACTCCAGGTTGGGAAGTGTGTAAAAATTCGGCAGCCTTAGAAATATTAAAATTATTTTGGACTATTTGGTAAACACATCTTAATTGTTGTAATTTCATATATTTAAAAGTTATATAGATAGATTAATTTATTATTAAAATAGTATATCAAAATCTGATATATTTCATTCAAATTAAATAAAATTTATTATTATGTATGAACATTGAGTATATTCTTTCTGGTTTTTTTGTTGGACTTTTAGTTGGGTTAACTGGTGTTGGTGGTGGCTCATTAATGACTCCCCTTTTAGTTCTAGTATTTAAATTTCCAACTGCTATTGCAATTGGTACAGACCTTCTTTACGCTTCAATTACAAAATCAGCAGGGGTTATTTCACATTCTCGTTTAGGAAATATTGAGTGGAGGATTGTAAGAAATTTAATGCTGGGAAGTATTCCGGCATCATTTTTAATGACTTATTATTTAAAAGGGATTGATTTATACGCATATGAAAATGTGAAAATTATTAATTTTTCTTTAGGGCTAGCTCTAATTTTAACGTCGATTGCTGTTATATTTCAACCTCTAATATCTAAAAAAACAGGTGTGCAGAAGACAAGGGCTTTGAAAAATACTACTATTCTGACTATCTTATTAGGTTTATCATTAGGGGTACTAGTTACATTAACCTCAGTTGGTGCAGGTGCTATGGGTGTAACCGCACTACTTTTGCTTTACCCGAAAATGAGTATAAAAAAAATAGTCGGCACTGATATTGCGCATGCTGTTCCATTAACTCTTTTTGCAGGCCTAGGGCATTGGAATTTAGGTACGGTTAATACTTACTTATTGTTATCATTGCTGATAGGTTCAATACCAGGGATATGGTTAGGGAGTAATTTAAGTTCGAAAATTGATGAAAAATGGTTACGATACATCTTAGCCATTGTTTTATTAATTGTTGGTATTCAATTAATTAAGTAATAAAAGGTTTACATGTATAAATACGATCAAATTGATCAAAAAATAGTTAACGAAAGAGTTGACCAGTATCAGGGACAACTCAAACGTTTCTTAAATAAGGAATTGTCAGATGAGGAGTTTAGACCGCTTAGACTTCAAAACGGACTTTATATTCAGCGGCATGCACCAATGCTAAGAGTTGCTATACCTTATGGACTTTTGTCATCAAAGCAACTTAATAAATTAGCTGATATCTCTGACAAATATGATCGCGGATATGGTCACTTTAGTACAAGACAAAATATTCAATTTAATTGGCCGAAATTAGAAGAGACTCCAAATATATTAAGAGAGTTAGCTGAGGTAGAGATGCATGCAATCCAAACTTCGGGTAACTGTATTAGAAATATTACTACAGACCAATTTTCTGGCGTTACTAAAGATGAAATTATTGATCCTAGGCACATAGCAGAAATTATCCGTCAATGGAGTACATTTCATCCTGAATTTGCCTTACTTCCAAGAAAATTTAAAATTGCCGTTACTGGCGCAAAACAAGACCGTGCATTAGTGCAATGTCATGATATTGGTCTGGAATTTTTTATCAATAAAAATAAAAGAATGGCTATAAAGGTTTGGGTAGGTGGTGGACTAGGTAGGACCCCAATTATTGGATCTGTTATAAAGAATGAACTTGAATGGGAACATATCTTGACATATTGCGAAGCAATATTACGAGTTTATAATCTATATGGCCGCAGAGATAATATGTACAAAGCTAGAATTAAGATATTAGTAAAATCTCTTGGAATAGATGCATTTAAAGAGCTGGTTGAAAATGAATGGCAGTATATAAAAAATGGGCCAAATACTATAAATACAGAAGAGCTTAATCGGATAGGAGAATTTTTTTCCGAACCAAATTACAAAAAAAATATAAAAAGTAACCTATCTGACTACATAGATGAAAAAGCTTTTGGTCAGTGGTTGTCTAAATGTACGAATATTCACAAAAAGAAAGGTTATCGTGCTGTTACTTTTTCTTTAAAAGAAACAGGTAGAGCTCCAGGGGATGCTTCATCATCTCAAATGAGGGCGGTTGCAGATTTATCAAATGAGTATAGCTTTGGTGAAATTAGAGTCTCGCATGAGCAAAATTTAATCCTAGCGGATGTTCAAGAAGACAAATTACATGATTTGTGGAGTAAGGCCAAAGACCACCACTTGGTGACTCCAAACATAGGCCTTTTAACAGATATTATATGTTGTCCTGGAGGTGACTTTTGCTCGTTAGCTAATGCCAAAAGTATCCCAATTGCACAATCTATTCAAGATCTCTTTGATGATATGGATTATTTAC
>Ga0209502_10002555_pt1 | contig 15101 bp, 6 predicted proteins | sample ArcticOcean_MG_C_10_FD_187442 | JGI IMG/M metagenome (GOLD analysis project Ga0209502, IMG submission 187442) | Marine microbial communities from western Arctic Ocean - ArcticOcean_MG_CB11_90 (SPAdes) (version 2) | ecosystem: Environmental > Aquatic > Marine > Oceanic | place: Arctic Ocean...
ATGAGTTACTATGTATTGTGTAAGTACCACCTTGTAAAGCATTCTGCGTACCTGCACTTAATAAATCTATTGCAGGATGTAAAAAAGTATCTTTAACATCTTGTAAATCCATTGCTTGAATATTACCAGAGTTTGAAAAAACAGGAAAAGTTATTCCCGTATCTGTTGTTGCAGTAACACTCGTGTTTGTGCTTGAAATTTTATCATAAGATACCGTAACTGTTTGAGGTTCTTCCGTTGTCGCTTCATCTGGAAATGATGAAGAACTATTTGAAATTGCACCAGCCTGTAATCTTGTATCAGTCAAAGCAGATAATGTTCCACCTGAACCGACTACTGATAAAACTACGCTAGGATTTAATGAGTATTGATAAACACTTTGGTTAACAATTTCTGTGACCATCGCTGTGGTCATTTCTTTTATGTTACCTGAATCTAAATATAGAGGTTTTCTGACAGCCATTATATATCTCCATTTTAGGTAGCCGATCCTATTATTCTTTTAACCTCTGATCCTGTAGAATCGTAAATGATTAGTGTAGATGTTGACGCAAATATTGAACCTGTTGCGTAAGCAGTTGTATTAGTTAAGGCAACTGTTCCGTCGGCGTCAGGAAGACTAATTGCTCTAACAGCAGTTGGGTCTATTGCAGTTAATTTTGTATCAAAAGCGTTTGATGTTGTACCTTCAAAAAATAAATTTTTATCTAATCCCATAAAGATTGAAGAACCGAATACTGTAAAACCATTTGATGATTCAATGTTATTAGAACCAGTAGGATTAATTGTTGTAACCCCTGCTTTTAATCCATCTGAAATTTCAACTGTCGCAGAATTAGTTGAACTAATTTGATTTCCACTAATTTGTATTGTTCCCAATGTACTAACAGAACCTAATACAGTAAACGCATTTGGTATTTGTACATTATTTGGAAAAGAAAATGTAATAGTATCTGGTACTGATACAACAGATTGTATTTGATTAGCAGTACCTAGTACAGTTAAGGTATCTCCACCACCAACAAGTTGAGCAGTTGAAGTATCGTCAGCAATTGTAAAACCAGAACTTGATGTTGCAATACTAATAGTTTCGTTCATAGCGTCAACTAAATTTGTTGCACTAATAGAAGCATTTAAATTTGCAATATCACCAAAATCTTGTTGTGATAAAGCATTAAATGTTGTTCTAAATAATTCTAGTGTATCTGTTTCTGCTATTGTTTTAAATGCCATTAGTTTTTACCTAAGTTTTGTATTAACTCTTTAATTTCTCTTAATTCTGTCTTCAGATTATTTATATCTTTTACTGCACTTCTAATTTGATCTCCTTGACTTTCTCTTGCCTGAACTCTTTTCATATAAAGTTGATATTCAGTTTTATTAGTTTGTATAATAGCATTTGAGTTAGTATCTCGTACTAGACTTTCAAATCCTTCAACTTTTAAATATTCTTTACTCATTATACTGCCAATGCAATTCCTCTCATATCTCTTATAACAGGTGGGTATGATGAATTAGTACCTTTCATAACTATTTTAATTTGAAAAGCAGTAAATTCATTTAATCCACTAGCAGAGTATTTGTATTCTCTAAATGTTGTATTATCTTCAGCAGGTGTAATAGATAAGTCTTCTTTACCTGTTGTGTTGAATGGAATCCAACTTAAATCGTCTATGCTTCTTGCCTCTTCGGAAGATGTTGTTCTAAAATAAACTTCTACACTTGAAGTTGCTCTTATATTTGAAGTTAATCTTATATCTAAAGCAGTTGTGTTGTTTTCTAATATAACTGGTCTAGTTAAGTAAACAGCAGCAGTTGATGTTCCTATATTAGTTGTATCTGAAATATAATCTACATCACTTACACTAGGATTGTTTAATCTATTTTGAATTGTAAATGCACTACATCTTTGTAAATCAAGTACAGGAGAAACTTTTGTGTTTGAAGTTGTCATAGAACAATTTACAAATAAAGATTTACTACCTGACATCTCATTTGTTTCATTTATTGAACTCGCAACCATTCTAGGTGCTGTAAAGTAAATATTATCATTTGCGATAACATTTATAGAACTAGCAGCAGATGTTAGAGAAAATTCTGATTCACTACCATTTATTGATCTACCTGTTGTAGGTCTCATAGAATAAGCAATATTTGTTCCAGGAACAGTCATAGTTTGTAAACTTAAATTCATTACATCATATAATCTGTTTTGTGTTGCTGTTACAGCAATACCACCAATATCTCCAGCAGTATTTGGATTTACAATTGATCCTGTGAAATTGGAATTGTGAGTTGGATTAATGTCATAACTATTTAAAGTTACATTTGAAATTTGAGTATATGTTCCATTAATTTGATCTGAAGTTAAACCATTTAAAGCGGCACTACTAGGAACTCCTAAAATAGTTACATTATTATTTGTTCCGTGCATACCGTGATTAGGATGCGAAACTCTAATAACTGCCGTACTATCAGGCAATGTTCTTAGCGGATTATTCTTTAAAGTTTTTACAGATAATGCCTCGTTAGTTAAAGTTGCTGTTCCAGTTACATTACTAAACTCAGCACGTTTCATTTTGAATTTAACATCTTCATTTTGTTCAGCAGTCCAAGTTGAACCATTTTGAGATTTAAACATAACACCTGCGTAAGGTTGTTGTGATATTGTTCTATCAGAACCCAATACTTTTTCTCCTAGTCTTCCGACATAAGCAGTATAGTTGTTTGAGTTTGCTAATAATACAAAACAGTATTCTGTATTTTCTTGTAAGTAAACAGGACTGTCAAAAGTAAATGATGTTGCTACTGAAGCGTCTGTACTTACATTTACTAAATTTGGATTTATAGTTTTTTCTGAAAAAGGTAATATTGTTGATCCAGGATAACCATTTACAACTTCTCTTATTTGCATAGTTATTGGAATGTTGGCGTCTTTTGTACCAAAGAAAATATCAGTAGAAGTTAAGAACACACCACCAGCGTCATCAATCATAAATGTTTGTGCTAAAGGATCAACCCAACCAATTGTTCTACTAGATTGTCTTGTTGACACTCTATTAATTGTTCTATTAGATGTAGTGGAATTTCTTTCAAGTTGTGGTTCTCTTGTAGAAATAATTGTATTCTGTACAGTTTCTAAAATACCTCTAGCAACATAATCTGATTCTGCTGAAGTTTCAACATCATTTCTTGTATCGTTTTGAGAACTTGTTAATCTGAATACTCTTGTACCTGTTCTCCATCTAGGATTTGTATCAACAGCAGGATCAGGTATTACAAATGTACCTGATACTGAACCATTTGCGTCTGTATCTAAATTTGCACCAGATAATGGAGTTACATATGAAGCAATAGCTATCTCGTCAAAGAAAGCATAAACTCTAGTATTTGGTTTCATTCTAGTTGCAACAAAATTAATTGTTCTACTTCTTACGAATGGAACAAATGCAACATTAACAATTCTATCTCCAATTGAATTTCTTACAGTTTGAGGTACTAGTCTTTGTCTAACACCTGTTCTTGTTTGGTTAACTGATTGTTGAGTAGTTATTTCTGTATTTGTAAATACTCGTCTACCACTTCGTCTAGCACCACCTACATCTCTTTGTGAAACATCAGCAGGCGAACCTGTCCAAAAGTCTTGCCATTCGTTCCAAACACTACCTATTTCTATACCTTGATTTTGTTGGTCAGCAGGCAAACCTGAAACCATACTATCAAACGCACCTATATTATTAATTACTAATTCAGGTGCTCTGTTAGTTTCTTTCCACTCGTCTGATGGTGGAGTTAATGCAACTGAACCTGCCCAATTAAATACATCAAATGGATTTACATTGACAGTCTTACTTGCGAAAGGTTGATCTATTAAAGTTGATTCTGTGTATGGTAAAGTAATACAATCACCAGTCTTTTGATAATTTGCTGATGTTCTATCTGCAGGCAATATAGCAGTACCGTCTTCATCACTTTCAATTAACTTAACGGCATCCTCATTGAAAGTAGGTCTTAATTCACCTTTTGCCATATCCATAGCGGCTTTGTAATCTCTATTTTTTACATCACCTATATTGTGTCCTGTAAAGTTATCTACAACAAATCCATTTTTAAATCTGTCAAATCCTTGTGCGTCTTGTATTTGTAAACTTTGAGCATTTGATTCTAGTAAAGACAATTGAGTATAGTATTCTACATTTTCAAGTCTATTTTCTAGGTTACCAATATCTCTCATTGTGTATCTTTTGTTATCAACTTTTTTGATTGTTATATCTTCAGTTGATAATGTATAAGCAGGAATTTCTAAAGTGTATAGGTGCATAGCGCCATCTAAAGATTTCGGTACTTGTGGGTCTAAAGAACTTGCACCCTTTAATATTTTAAAGGCACCTTCTTTGTCTAAAAATACTTTGTCTATTCTAGGTAAGTAATATTCAAAATCAGAAGTTATATCTGTTCCAAATTTAATAACATCTACTACTGAAGCATTATTTCCTGTATCAAAATTTCTATCAAACTCACCAGCGTTTATAGTTGAGTTATCTGCAACTCTAGGTCTAAAATCTAAACTATCTCTTAACTCATAAGTTTGACCTGTTGTATCTGAAGTATAACTTGGTACACTTGCATAGTCAACAACTCCTGAATAAGAGTCTACATCAAAGTAATCTCCTGAACCGTGAGCTAAATAATCAAATATAATTCTCAATGAACCTGTTGGTTCTAATTGATTTGTTTTTAATTTAATTCTTCCTAGGTCATAGTAGTTATCTCTTTGACCGTTATCTAATTCGTATCTTTCTGTAATATCAGATTCACCTGTGGCACTATAAGTACCAAAATTTGTTGCCATTTTAACTGAAATTAATTTGAAAATATCTGCCTGACCTAAATTAATACCACCTTGTTTTATTGCGTTTACAAGTGAAGTAACATCTTTTGTAGCACCTGAAACTAAAGTTTTTGATTTAGAACCAGCAATTGATCTATTTACTGTTGCAATTATTTTAATTTTTGCATTTGCATAGTTAGCACCAAAATCAAATACACTTGTTCCTTGTCCTGATGGTTGAGTAAATATAGCCGTACTTTCGTGGTTGTTTCCTATTACAGTTAATATATCTCCTGTAGCACCTGAACTTGCACTACCAATATCATCTATTGAAATCATATAATCAGCGTCATTAGCACTTGCAGGGAATGTTTCATTTGTTCCAGCAGTAATCTGACCTGAACCACCTGATAGTGTTACAATAAACTGTCTTCTTATAGCAAAACTTGTATCTGTGATATTTGAATTATTAGCAGTTTTTAATGTCTTAATATTATCGTATGGTAATTTAAATATAGAAATATTTTTATTTGAATCTTGTAATTTTGATCTTCTTCTTGTTGCAACGGTTTTAGTAGATTGAGCGGCAACAACAGAACCAAGAGTTAAACTTGTATCTGAAATAATTGCCTCTACTATTTTTGTTTCAATAGTAGCACTATCATTTGTAAATGAAATTGAATCACCTACATTTAATTCTACTGTAAAGTTAGTATTATTACCTGTAACACTTGCTGAACCACTTGTGATATCTAAAGAACCTGAAAGTCTAGCGTTTTCTCCATTTGTATCTAAAGATGTGTCAGCAGTATAAGTTGCTGTTCCTGGTCCATAAACTTGTTTAACGGATGAGAAGTCCCAACTTCTTACACCTTTAAATCCTACGGAATTTGATTGAATAGTAGCAGTGTTAGTTGAAATACTACCTGTAATTGTTTCTCCTGGAATAAATTCTCCATTTACACTTGAAGTTACTACAACTCCGTGTAAAGCAAGTGCTGAAGATGTATATTGATTTATATTTGTAGGAGTTATACCATCTGCTCTATATAATTCAAAATCATCAGCATTAGGATTTCTAACAACAAATATGTCATCTGTTGTTATTACAACTGTTTGATCTTGTGCCGATATAGCACTAAATTTAATTTGTTGACCTTCTTTAAGTCCGTGAGCAGTTGAACTTGCAACACCTGGACTTGCAACTGTGATTGCTGAAACAGTAGCAGCCGTTTGAGTAGATAAATCTTCTACTGTTGCAGTTGCTTTAGAAGTATTTCCTGTAATTTTTTCACCTTTAGTAAATGCAATATTTGTAGTTGTGTTTAAATGAGTAAACATACTAATATCAAATAGATACTGTTTGAAAACTGAACTAGTTAATGAAGCACTAGAATAAATATTTGCAGCTGCAGTACCAGATTTATATTCAAAACCTTTTGATTTAGCACGACCTATTGAATAGACACTTGCACCTGATCCAGTATTACCTGTACCACGAACACTTGTTGGTTCACTATATAAGTTTAAATTTTTAAATGATTCTGTTTCGCCTGATACGAAACCTATATCTGGTGTATTGTAAACATTAGTTACATTTACAAAGTTACCTACATCAAATCTTGTAGAGAAAGCATTTTGTGTAGAAAATTCTCTTGCCTTATCTACATCAACATAATTAGTACCGATAGTTTCTATTTCATAACCTCGTACATATGCCTTACCCGGTGCAAGACCAGCAGCAATTTTACTTTCTAATCCACCATTAGCAGCAGTAAAGATTCCTCTATTATTTGCTGATATTAGATGTTCTCTTAAATCTATATCATAACCTCTTACTGAATAGTCACCTGATTCATCAAATGTTCTACGAGCAAAAGTATCTTCTAATACAGCGTATTCAGTTGTTCTAACTTGATTTTGTAATACACCTTGATTTAATCTTAATAATTCTACAAAGTTTGCGTCATCTGTTGCACCAATAGCTTTTTTAGTTAAAGTTAAATCTATTTTAAATCTATGAGCACCTGGAGCATTTGTATTAGAAACACCTTGAGCATTATCGTTTAAAGTATTATCTTGTGTAGGAGTTACTAAAGATTCAGTAACTAATAATCCTACTCTATAACTAGGTGTGTTTGAATATTTGTCAAGTATAATTGTTTGTTCTAAAACAGTTACTAAAAATCCATTAATGTAATATGATCCTGCCTGTACTTGAGCAGCAGAACCTGTAGCAGTTGTATTAATTATTGCTGTTACGGCAGTTGAATCACTATTTATTCCTGTAATTGTTTCTCCGTCTGAAAATGAAAATATGTTTTTATTTGTTCCACCTGATTTACTATATTTTACAAATAAAGTATCTGGGTCTGTTCCGTCTGTGGCACTTTGATTTACAACAGTTGCAGTTATACCTGAAGTTGATCCTGTTAATACAGTACCGTTTGTAAAGTGTGATAAAGTATTTGTACTATCAATACTTGTAAGTTTAACAGCAGAATAATTTAAATCATAACCGATCTCACCAGGAATAACCATTGATCCTTTTTCAAAGAAGTGGTCTCCCAATTTCTCAATTTGGCCTTGTAAGATTGTTTGTGATTGCGTTAACTCTCTAGCCTGAACAGCAAATGCTGGTCTAAACAATATTCTATGAAATTTCTTGCTATCAGCAAAATCATCATAGTACGGCGAGAGGTTAAAGTCAGTTGGACTAGACATTTAATGATCTCCTAAAATTCTATAACTAGTTTAATATTTTCCGTTTGATCTGTTGCTCTTTGTATCGGTGTTCTATTCTCAATATAAAGTACATCTCCAGAATCGTGATCTATTTCAGGAACTGAATATCCTGAAGTAAACGAAACATTATTAACTGTTGTTGAAACAGATATATCAGGTGTACCTGTCGGTGATCCGCCACCTTGACCTGTAATAACATTAACGCCTGAAAACGCAGTTTGATTACCATTACCATCTACGCCGGCATCGTTGTGTCTTGTTTGTATGTAATATAAAATTTTGTTTGTTGCGTCCCACTCTACAACTTTACCAGTTGCACCTGTACTTGCCTGATTAATTTCTTCATCAGCAGTAAATGTTCCTGGAGTTGGAGAAGTAGCAATTTTAATTGCCTTTGTTAATCTAGCAGTATTAGCAGTTACAGCAGAAGCAGATTTTGTTGGGTCTCTTAATAATGCAATTTTTCTAAAATCATTTACAGCAGAAAAGTCACCTGAGTTTGCACTTTCAGTTCCTTCTAAACTTGTATTCATCATTACAAAGAAAGCACCTAATTCTTCTTGTGCGTTTGCACCGTGACCACCTTTAGGAGGAATAATAACATCTAATTCAGAACCTGCTAAACTAGTTGCACCAGCAGCAACTATTTGTGCATTACTGATTGTTGCAAAAGTATAACCTGTACCTTGTGTAGTTATTGCTACTGAAGTTATAGTACCACCGGCTACTACTACTGTAGCAACTCCACCAGAACCGTCTCCTCTAATAGGAATACCAGCAAATGTTCCGTTAGTTCCACCTGAACCACCAGTTTTAATTTTTACTATGTCTATTGAACCGTTAACGGCAGCAGAAATAACATTTGATTGATCTGAACTTGCACCAGAGTTTGGTGAAACTGCCATAAAGTCTATTGATAAAAAATTTGATTGTTGAGCAGCAGAAAGTGTGTACATAAATTTCCACTTATATGAATCAGTAGTTGTAATTACTGAAGTTGAAACACCAGTTGGTTCATCTGTTGCAGTAGCACCACCGTTGTTATCTAAACATTTGTAAACATTTCTAGCAGCAGTTAATACATAAAAAGTAGAATCAAATAAAGTAGTTGCACCACTTGTTGATGTTTTTCTTACACTTGTTGAACCTGTTGTATATTCTCCAATGTCGTGTGAATAAGTATCGTATATTATACCTGCTGTCCAATTTCTTCTTGGTATTACAAAAGATATATCTGACGATTGTATTCTTTTAGCAGCAATTAAATCGTCAAATGTATAAAATTCTCTAGCGACAGTATCGCCTGGTGTATTAGGAGCAGCGTCCGTACCTTCGTAATCTGTTCTACCATCAGCTCTTGTTAAAGTACCAAAAGGTTGTGGTCTTCCTATACCTAAGTAATACACTTGATTTGCAGTTTCAGAAAATGATTCTGAAAACTGTTCAGCATTGTTTAGTCTAAATTTATTTGTTATAATCGCTGGCATAATTCCTTATTCTTTCTTATATTTATACTACTTTTCATTAAGTTATGTTAATTGTTCCTAACATAGCTGCGTGTGATGAACATTGATAATACAATGTTGCTGGGGCATCCATAGGCACGTGAAACTCAACAACACCAGTAGATCCTGAAGCATTGTTATTAGTAACGCCTGTGCTATATGCACTTCCACCAGCAGTTGATCTAATTTCAAAAGGGTGACCACTACTTGTATTTCTAAAGTAATAAGTTTGACCTTTCTTTATATGTAAATCTGGATTGTCTCCACTTGTACCTGCTGGAAATCCTGCACCATCAAATCTATATGCACTTGAACCGTTAGCAGTTACTACAAATTGAGATACTGGAGTTTGTCCTATAACCCAACCTGAACCAGTGTAAACTAAAGTATGTCCGTTTTGAGGAGAAGATACTGCTACATCTGTTAAATCGTTAATTGCAAGTGAACCACCTGCAGGAGTACCGACATTAAATCTTCCTTGTGCTGAACTCCAAGCCAAAACGTGACCATCTGCAACACCAGACATATTAACATCTGTGTGTGTAGAAACGGAAGAGTTTTCATCTAATATTCTAACCCAACCACTTCCAGTAGAATAGTAAGGTCTGTTACCTGTACTATCATAAGCATACATTCCTATATAAGTTGCAGCTGACGGTAAAGAGCCATAACCTGCAAAATCAAATCTCATTTTAGAACCTGCACCAGTTAAATCTGCTGTACCTGTTCCTGATATTGATGATGTACCAGTTAGACTAAAGTTTGATGCTGTACTTAATGTTGCACCTAAATTAACAATACTATTACCAATTGTAATTCTATTATTGTCTAAAGAAGCATTAGGAATATTTCCTACAGTTAAAGTTATTCTATTGTTATCAATAGCAGTAGAAAGTCCTGCACCACCAATAATTTCAAAACTTTCACCTAGACCAACATTAAAGTTAGTTGAAGTATCATCACCTATTGTGATTGTATTGTTTACAAGTTTGTCATTTGTAATAGAACCTGTTAATTGAGCATTTGTAATTGTTCCTGATAATGAACTTGTAGGATAATTTGTTGCGTCTGCTAAATCAAAAGCAGGAGTAGCGTCTGTAGCACCTAAGGCAAGTGATATACCACCAAAAGATACAGTAGAATTTAATAAAGAAGTATTAGCAATACCTGTTAGTGTATTAGAAGAACCTGAAATTGTTTTATTCTCTAGTGTGTCAGTAGATGTTTCTGTTAAAACAGTACCGTCAATAGCAATAGAAATTTTGTCTGCTGTTATAGTAGTTGCAATTCCATTACTACCTTCAACTGTTAAAGTATCGCCTAAATCTACTGCGTGAGAACCGGTATCGCCTGTAACAGTAATTGTTGAATTATCTAATTTTGTATTTGGTAAACTTGCTAATGCACTACTTGGAATATTTGTAAATGTATTACTATCACCATTAATTGTTTTATTTGTTAAAACTGAAGTAGAAGCGTCTGTTATATAATTACCAGAAAGTAGAGTTGTACCATCGCCTAAAACACCATATAATTCGTCAAAATTTGTATTTACTTTGGCTGCACCTGCTCTTAAATTATCACCTGTTCCATCATTAGCAGCTGATCCTCGGTTAATAGTCTGTTTTGTCATTTAGTTATATCCTACTTGTTTATACTATTTATAAACTTCTTATGGGGTTGTATCATCAAAAGTTAATATGGTTTGAGCAAAGTTTGTAACAGTATTATCAAAGGAATCCTGAGAAGCCGCAAATTGCGTAGGCATTGCAAAATTTGTCTTTAATAACTGACCATCTTTATTTGAAGTTGCTAAAAATATAGCACCTCTTCCATCTAGTGATGTTCTTGTACCTGTTATCTTTATTTCACTTAATTGCTTAAATGTTATTTTACTTGCACTTGAATTTATACCAAATATTGTATTTGCGAATTTGTTTAGTGTACCAAATTTAGGTCCTGCATATGCGTACCCTTGTTTAACTTCTACACCATCTATTGTAGCTCTTTTTCTACTAGTCATACTAATTTCAATAGATGGTCTAGTTAAAGTTATATCTCTTGTATTTGCAGTAAATGGTTCTCTATAATCATCACCAGCATCCATTAATCCTTCAGTCATATTATCTGACCTTAAACTTGTGCCATCATCTACTGTTCCTAATCTTCTACCAAAGACAGTTGTAAACAATACATTTAATATATTGAATAATGGAGTATCTATAGCACCTGATATAATACCAGTAACTGGAGCTCTAACTTTTAAATTTAATCTACTAACCAAATCAACTTGACCTGTAAAATAAAAACCTGATGTGTGCATTGTCTTTTTAAATGAGTCTCTCCAATCATTAATTGATTGACCAACTTTTAGTACATAAGAAAAATCTTGGTAGTATTTACTGTCTTGTACTTTCATAGTTTGTTCAGATACATAACCATCTTCATTTAAAAATTTACCATCTGTATCTGCAACAGAAACTACATCTACTATAGCACTAGCAACATCTAATCTTATTGCTGTTGCTGATCCACTACTTGATGATGTTATTGTTTCGTTTAGAATAAAATTAGTATTTAAATCTTTTACTTTTAATAAACTTCTATCTGCGTCATAACTTGCAAGTGTACCAGTTGCACCTGAAGTAGAACCTGTAATAGTATCATTAGCATTAAAGTTACCTGACTTGTTAGTTAATAATAAACAGTTTCTAAATTTAATTGTTGGAGTTGGACTATTTTGATAACCTTCTCCTAATTCATTTGTTTTTAATCCTATAACTCTTCCTATATCAGTACCGTTTGCTAAAACATTTGCATTAGAACCTGATGAGGTTATAGTTACTTTAGGTGGTAAATTATAACCACTTCCACTATTAATTAAAAATATATCTGTTATATCATTTAAGTCGGAGTTAGTAGCACCTTCTATTACAATTTTACTTCCAGAGTATTGATCTCCTCTACCAGTTTCATCTTCCATTAAAATGTGTTCAGCACCTGTTCCTGATTCACCAGAGATACCACCATTAACAACAGAAACAAATCCTTCTGCATTAACACCTTCTGTTCCTGTATTATCAAAAACTAATTTATCTCCTACTGAATAACCTGTTCCTGGATTGTCAATAACAATTTCTGATACAGGTCCTGAACCTATAGCACTAATAGCAATATTAGCACCTACACCACCACCTGATACAGTTAAGAAGTCACCAGTAGAGTATAAGTTACCATCATTAGTAATTGTTTTTAATCCCGGTATACCTGTAATAGTTGCTTTTATAAAAAAGTCATCTGTATCACTAGCAGTTCCAGTAATTACTTCGTTAATTATAAATGTTCCAGTCATAGAGTTTATATTAAGTACAAATTCAGAAACTTCTTTATTTCCGATAACAAATTTCTTAACTGATTCTACAACAGCAGTTGCTCCTGTACTTGAACCTTTTATTGTTCTACCAACTAAATCTGTTGTATCACCAATTACTACAATTGATCTTAAAACTTTTTGTGTATTCCATTGTCCGTCTGATACACGCAACATTTGTGTTCTAGGATAAAATGTTTCTGATATTTGATTAAATAATATTCTAAAAAATAATTCGTGTCCTGCTTGTGTACCTTTTAGTCGGTACATTGATTTAATATTTTTAATTAGATTTCTTTTGTCTAATCCTAGTGCTAAAGTTTCAGGTATTGTTTTTAAAAACTCATCTCTAAATTTTGTTAAGAAGTTTGATATAACTTTGTCGGGATCTCTAAAGTTTGTTAAATTTTGAACAGTTGTTACAGGATTAGGACGATAATTATTAATTACTGCTTGAGCGTCTGAAGTATTACCTGTTACTATTTCATTTCTAGTAAATTTGTCTTGTGCTGATATATAAAGTTTACCATTTGTTAAATCTTCAGCAATAACTTTAGCAGTTGCATTTGATGTAAGACCTGTAATAGTTTCGCCTACTGTAAATTTACCAAATGAAGAATCTTCATAAATTATTTTATCGCCAGTATCTAGTTGTGTTTTTTCTGAAGTTATTTTTGAACCGTCTAATAATAAATTATCTGATAGACTAGTTTCATTTTCTAAAGTTATACCATCTGTATTTTCAATACTTGTAACCTGCAACATAGCAGATTCCATAAATTGATAATAAGTTTTTAAAAATTGGGCGAATTGAGGGTGGTCATCAACTACAAAATCAGGTAATTGACTATTAATGAGTGTTGAAATTTTATCATTAAATTTTGCCATAGGACATTAGTAACTTGAACTAGTTGTGTACCCTACTCCTGCCTCGGAAGAACCACCTATAAAGGTATCTTCAGAAACATTTACGATTGAATTTGAAACATCTATTTCTAAAATTTGATCTCTTACAGGAACAACATCATTTGATAATGGAGAAGCAGTTACCTCAATTACAGTAGAAACAGAACCTCTAATATTAGAAATAGAAGCAATGTCTAAAGAATTAATAGTAATTTGTCCTGTTGCATAATCAATTGTACCTTGTGTAGCATTTTGTACTGTTTTAATACCACTTACAAGATAATAAACTCTAACATTTCCCATACCGTCATCATCTAAAAACATTTCATTAGTATTACCTGATATTTTAAAACCAGTAGATGATAAAACTGCTTCGTGTCCTGAATGAGGATTGTAAATTGCATTTCTAAAGTAAACATCATATTTTGTAGATGAACTTAAAGTTGGTGTAAAACTTTTTCTAATTTTAACAGTTGTAATATTAGATAAAATAGAATTATCTACATCATCAACTATACCCATAACTTTAGAATATCTAAACACACCGTCAAATGCTGTTAAAGTATTTGTATTGTAATTTGTTATTGCTTGTACAATTTCTGACTTCAAAGTGTCTGCTGTTTTAGCAGTAGAGTTTTTATCAAACTTAGCATTAATTACTAATACAACTGAAGTTATTATTGGGTCAATTATTTCAGGTCTTACTGAAGCAACATTGTAAGATTTTAATTTTGTTACTATATCTAATTTTGTGGCATTAGTTAAAGGTACACCTGACTGACCTTTGACTGCAATTTTAACAACACCGTAAATAGGTGTTTCATCATCTTCACCACCCCAAGCACTTATAGAAGTTGCATTAGGATAAATTGATCTTACTAAAGTTTCATAATCGGTTGTAGTAACTGCTCTATCTTGTGATGTGTATTGTAGAGGTGCATTAAATCTAATTGATTCTTTACCTTCAGCTTCTGATCCGCCTTGAGCATTTGTTTTAGTTACAACTGTTACATCTGAAAATCCACCTACTGAACTTGAAGCAACAAAAGATGAAGCACCGTTAGCCTCAGTTTTGTTTCCAACAATATATTCTATAATTACTATGTTACCATCTGCTAATCTTTTACCTATTACATCATCACCAAAATAAATTTGAAATTTACCTGTATCTGTTTCTTGTAAGAAGTATGCTCTTGATGTATTGTTTAAACCTTTTAAACCGGATGCTAATGAGTAGGATGTCTGTGTTGAATCTGCTGAAGAATTTTGAATAGTTACTTTTAATGTAGTTGTATCAGCGTTAACACTTGGTATAATAAATCTTTGGTCAACATCTGTACTATCTACTGTATATCTAAATGAAACTAGCGTCCCTTCATATAAATTTACATCTGAAAATTTGTAAACACCATCTTGTGGTGTCATTGTTATTTTTTCATTATTTACAAACTGATAAGTTAAAGTATCTATTGTTGATGTGAAAACTGTTCCTTTATCCATTGTAACTGAAGAACCAGTAGCATTGTTTAAAGTTACATCAACTGTTGCGAGAGCAGATTTACTAGATGATGGAGTGTACCCTAACATCTTTGCTAATGAAACTACATTTTTTCTAATATCAGCAGAGTCTAGGTACATTTCATTTGCAACCATATTAGCATTGAAACCTAGATAGTGTGTGTTGTATGCTAATGTATCTAACAAGACAGCAAAACCTGAACCTTCAAAATTGTAATCTGAAAAC
>Ga0209502_10002558_pt1 | contig 15089 bp, 13 predicted proteins | sample ArcticOcean_MG_C_10_FD_187442 | JGI IMG/M metagenome (GOLD analysis project Ga0209502, IMG submission 187442) | Marine microbial communities from western Arctic Ocean - ArcticOcean_MG_CB11_90 (SPAdes) (version 2) | ecosystem: Environmental > Aquatic > Marine > Oceanic | place: Arctic Ocean...
TACAGGATTTCTTAAACTTGCTAAAATCACATGGGATACAAAGGCTGCAGTTTTAGAAAAAATAATTAAATATGAAAGAGTTCATCAAATAAAAGATATGAATGAACTTAAAAGAAGGTTAGGCGAAGATAGAAGGTTTTTCTCTTATTTTCATCCAGCCCTTGAAGATGAGCCTATTATTTTTGTTCAAGTAGCTCTTACTAAAGGTCTTGGTAAATCTATTCAAGAATTAATGAAGCCGACAGATAATGATGAAAAATCTTATGATACAGCTACTTTTTATTCAATTAGTAACTGTCATGAAGGTCTATCAAGAGTAACCTTGGGTAATTTTCTAATAAAGAGAGTGGTTTATGAAATACAAGAAGAGCTACCTCACATAAAAAAATTTGGAACATTATCCCCAATTCCGGGGTTTGTTGAATGGTTTTCATATTTAGATGAAAATAAAGTTAAGAATATCTTAGGTATTTTAAAAGATCGAAACATCTCTTTCTTAAAATCAAATGATTTAAAAATTGGTGACAAAAGAATTGTTGAAAATAAAGAAGCAATAATTAAGTTAGTTTCTCATTATATTGTTAATGAAAAAAACCACAAAGGTCTTCCTATAAATGATGTTAGTAGATTTCACTTAGGAAATGGAGCCATTGTTGATGACATATTAATTAATGCTAATATCTCTGAAGCTGGGTTTCAAAGATCTTTTGGCATTATGATTAACTACCTATATGAGCTCAAAAATATTGAAAGAAACCATGAAAACTATATGAATAACAGCCAAGTTATCATCTCCGATAAAGTAAAAAAATACCTTAAAAAAATTACTTAATTATTTACGATATATTTTTTAGTTAGATATTAAATATACAATATCATAATTAAACATACTTAAAAAAATTTATAATACTGGTATTTAATTAAAAAGTTTTTATAATTATTCAGTAATGAAAAAATTAAAAACTAAAATTTTTTGTGATATTGCAGAATTGAAGTTGATTAAAAAGTTTAATAAAAAGAATATCGTTAAAGGATTTACAACAAATCCCACTTTAATGAAAAAAGCGGGTGCTAAAGATTATAAAGCTTACTCAAAAAAAATTCTTAAAATTTGTCACAATAAGCCAGTTTCACTAGAGGTATTTGCAGATGATTACCACAACATGAAAGATCAAGCTCTAAAGATTAATACTTGGGGAAAAAATGTTTATGTAAAAATACCTGTAACTAACTCAAAAGGAGTTTTTATGGGGAAAATAATTAAAGAATTAAATAATAAAAACATTAAACTAAATATAACTGCAGTTTATAATTTTAAACAAACTCAAAGAATTTTAAAACTACTTAACAAAAAATCAAAAGTAATTATTTCAATATTTGCTGGTAGAGCAGGTGATACTGGTAAAGACCCAATACCTGAATTTAAAAAAAGTATTTCTTCAGCAAAAAAATTTAAGAATGTAGAAATTCTTTGGGCAAGTGTAAGAGAGCCTTATAATTATATTCAAGCAAAACAGTTGAGATGTCATATTATAACCATTCCACCTGAGATGATTGAAAAAATAGAAAAATTTGGAAAATCATTTAATCAATTAACAACTGAGACTGTTAAAGCTTTTTATAAAGATGCACAATCTGCTGGTTTCAAAATTTAAGAAAAAAAATTAAAACAATAGTTTGCTAAAAAATACAAAAAATTTATTTTGTAAGTATTTCAACTATACGACTACATGCATAACCGTCACCATATGGATTATGTGATAAACTCATTTTTTGGTATTCATGTTTATCATTAAGAAGATGAGTAACTGAATATACTATTTTTTTTATATTTGTACCAACTAATTTTACAGTACCTGCTTCTACAGCTTCGGGTCTTTCAGTAATATCCCTCATCACTAAGACTGGTTTTCCAAGAGATGGAGCCTCTTCTTGAATCCCACCCGAGTCAGTAAGAATAATAAATGATTTACTCATTAGATATTGAAATTTTATATAATTTTGTGGATGAATTAAATTAATATTTTCTATATTTTTTAGTATCTTATTTACTGGTTTTTGAATATTTGGATTAAGGTGAACTGGAAATATTATTTGCACATCTTGGTTTTCTTTTGCTATTTGCTTAAGTGCTTCACAAATATTTTCGAAACCTGGACCAAAACTTTCTCTACGATGACCAGTTACTAAAATTATACGTTTAGTAGGGTCTATAAAAGAAAAATCTGTGTTTAGCTCTTCTTGTAATCTTTTATCATTTTGTATTTTATTTTTAGCCCAAATCAAAGAATCTATAACTGTATTTCCTGTAACAAAAATAATATTTGAATTAATATTTTCTCTTAAAAGATTATTTTTAGCAGATAAAGTTGGGGCAAAATGGTATTGAGTGATAGTGGATACCATCTTACGATTTCCTTCTTCGGGCCATGGAGAATAAATATTATCTGTACGTAGACCAGCCTCTATGTGAGCTATGGGTATTTTCCTATAATAAGAAGTTAATGCAGCAGTTAAAACGGTTGTAGTATCACCTTGAATTAAAACTAGATCAGGTTTAAATTTTTGCAAAATATTATCTAGTCCAGACAGTATCTTTATTACAGTATTACTTAAGCTAATTCCAGTTTCCATAACATTAAGATCGTAATCAGGATTGATCTCAAATAGCTTTAAAACATCATCTAGCATAGAACGATGTTGTGCTGTTATACAAACCTTAATATCAAATCTTTTATCGTGTTGTAATGTTTTAATTAAAACTGCTAATTTAATTGCTTCTGGACGTGTGCCAAACACTATTAAAATTTTTTTGATCATTTTAACTTTATATACCATTTAATCTTCATCATATAATTTAAATAATATTGACTAATACCTGGTATTTATAATTATAATTAATTAACAGTAAAAGTTATTAATCAACTCTTCTATAATTCTTTTGGTATTGTATTTTTGTTTCCAATTTGGGTAATGTTTTTTAAACTTTGATAAGTTTGAGATATACCATATATGGTCACCGACTCTTGGTTTTTTAATCATTTCTCTTTTTATTTCAATATTTGAAATATTTTCAACTAAGTCTAGAGCTTCAATTATTGAACAGTTTGAATATCTTCCTCCACCCATATTGTAAACTTCACCCTTAGTTGGTTTTTTAAAAAATTCCCAAAAAGAATTCACAAGATCATAACTGTGTAAATTATCCCTTACTTGTTTGCCTTTATATCCAATTAAAGAATATCTTTTTTTAGTTAAAGAAATTTTAACCAAGTAAGATAAAAAACCGTGTAGTTTAGCACCACTATGACTTGGTCCAGTGAGACATCCACCCCTAAAACAAACAGTTTTTAAGCCAACATTCTTACCATATTCTTGAACAATTAAATCTGCATATGCTTTAGATACACCAAAAAAACTATGTATACAATTATCGATAGAAAATTTTTCATCTATACCTTTAAAGTATTTATTATTTTCTCTCAATTCCCATCTATTTTTTTTTTCGATTATTTTAAGTTTATTTGGATTATCACCATAAATTTTATTTGTAGACATAAAAATAAACGGTGCTTCAGGACAATATTTTTTAGTGAGTTCTAATAAGTTTAGTGTTCCTGTCGCATTAATGTTAAAATCTAATATAGGAAAATTTTTTCCATAATCATGTGATGGTTGAGCTGCACAATGAATTATTAAAGAAATATTTTTCTTATATTTTTTATAAATCTTTTCTAAGCCATTATAACTCCTAATATCTATATTATAACTTTTAAAATTTTTGTGATTTCTTAAAAGATCATTTTTTATCTTATTTGTTGAACCTTCATTACCGAAGAAGAATTTTCTTAAATTATTATCTATACCAATTACATCAAATCCCTTTTTAGAAAAAAAATTTACCGATTCAGATCCCACCAAACCACTTGAGCCAGTAATTAAAACAATAGACATAATATTTATAAATTTTAAGTTTTATTTTAAAATGTTAATTAATTAGAAGTTAACTTTACTAATTTTACTACCATTCTTAAATTTAATATTTCTAATGTACTGTGAAATATAGTGCATAATAGTTAGATGACAGTCTTCAACAATACCAAAGTTGTTTGATAAAAAATTAATATTATAGCTGGATAAGTTTTTTAATTCACCACCATTAAAGCCTGTAAATGAAATTATTTTAATTTTTTTCTTTTTTGCTATTTTTGCACATTTTATTATATTTTTACTAGTACCCGAAACAGAAAATGCGAGCAAAATATCGTTTGCTTTAGCAAATCTATTTAGTTGATAAGAAAATACATCCTCATAAGAAATATCATTAGCTATAGCAGTCATAAGTGCAACGTTTGAATTAAGTGAAAAAACTTTTATATTTAAATTGGTGTTTGTGCACGATCCTTTTGAGAAATCACAACTTAAATGTTCAGCTGTTGCAGCAGAACCTCCATTCCCACAGGAAAAGAAATCTCGCTTTTTTTGGATTGCACCTAAGATCTCCTGTATGATTTTTTGTAAAACTTTTTGGTCTACTTTCTTTAATAAAAGGTCTTTGATGTTTATGTAATCCTCAAAGTAATCACTTCCATTTAAATATTTTTTTGTAGGAAATTTAATTATATTTTTCATAAAAAATTACCATAACTTTTTATGGTTAATATATAAAGTAAATATTATTATTTATATTAAAATTAATAAAACATGATATTAATTGATGCTCTAAATTTATATGTCCGATATCCAAAAAAAATTAAATATTACCACAAATGTTTCATGGCTATCAGGAGTAACTATTTTGCTAAGAATTTTATCAAACACTAAAATGATAAAGATTAAATCTAAGAATATTTTTTTTTAATGGAGATAGCAATTTTAATTGGTGGTAAGGGTTCTAGAGTTAAAAAAATATCAAAAAGTACCCCAAAAGCATTTTTAAAAGTTGGGAAATATTCAATAATCGATCATCAATTAAAACAGCTAAGTAAATTAAAAAAAAGAATATTTTTAATTTCTAACAACAAGATTTCTAAATTCAATAATGAATTAAGAAATAAGTATAAAGATATTGATTTTAAAATTTTTGAAGAATCTGAACCATTGGGTACAGGTGGATGTTTAAAACCATTGCAAGATTATAAACATAATAATTATTTGTTGATAATGGGAGATTTAATTTTTAATATTGATTTCAAAAAATTTTACTCATTCCATAAAAGAAATAAAAGTGATATTACCCTTTTAGTTCATCCCAATGATCATCCTTATGACAGCGATTTGATTGAAATAAATCAAGAAAATCAGCTAATAAAATTTCATAACAAACCTCATAAAAAAAGTGATATTGGCAATCTATCTTCATCAGGTATTTTCCTTATCAATAAAAAGATTTTAAAATTTATTAAACCTAACAAATTTCAAGATTTATCAAAAAATATTTTACCCATGCTTCTAAGAAAAAAAATTAAGATTTTTGCCTACAATACTAGAGAGTATGTCAAAGATGTTGGCACACCGAAGCGTATCAATTTAGTAAAAAAACATATGAAAACTAAAAAATTTATTAACGGCAATATTAATAAAAAACTACCTGCTATTTTTTTAGATAGAGATGGAGTGATTAATAAAGAATATTTAAATAAACACTACCAGAATCCAGCAGAGATTATCAAAGGTTCTATTTCTGCTGTGAAAAAAATAAATGAGAAGGGTTTTTTATCTGTGATAGTCACAAATCAACCCGCTATTGCAAAAGGTATAATTACGCATGATAAGCTTAAAACAGATCATAAAAAACTTGAATATCAATTTGGGTTAAAGGGAGCATATTTTGATCGTATATATTTTTGTCCTTATCATCCAGAAAAGGGTTTTAAAGGTGAAATTAAAAATTTAAAAAAAAAGTCTACTTGGCGTAAGCCAGATAATGGTATGTTTTTACAGGCCATTAAAGATCTTAATATAGATATAAAAAAATCATACATGATTGGTAATAGTGATGTTGATTATTACGCTGCTAAAAAAACTGGGATTAAATGTTTAGTTGTGGGTAAAAAATTTATGCTAAAAGGTGTTAAAAATTATAAAAATCTATTTTCTGCTGTTAAGTCAATAACATAACCATACTGTTATAAAAAATAATTATCAAACAACTGAATTGTAATTATACTAATTAACCCAACAGTCATCATTGCAATAAAACCTACTAAAAAAGGTCTATAGCCCATTGATTTTAAATCTTTTAAGTTTGTTGATAAACCAACGGCAGCCATGGCCATGCTTAAGAATATTTTAGCACCATCCTTAATATTTAAAATTGAGCTTTGCCAAAAATGATAAGTATTATCGGTCAAAAATACTTGATCTCCAATGTTTCTAAAAATAATCATTCCAATAAAACCTAAAACAAAATATGGAAATATTTCTAATATAGAATAGCTTTTAGCTTTTGTTTTTCCTCTATTGTATAGAAAAGCAAATAATGGGATCATAATAACTAAAAATGTATTTCTGATAAGTTTTGTAACTGTTGCAATATTTAAAGTTTCAGGACTATTAAATTGTTGATCATAAATTAATCCTGCTGCTGCAACTTGTGATGTTTCATGAATGGCAGTTCCTAAAAATAATCCAATAAATAAAGGCTCTCCATTAAAATATATATTTGCAAAATATGGATAAATAAGCATTGAGACAATTCCAAAGATAGTCATGTTAGCTATTGCATATGCAACTTCACTTTTATTTGCTTTAATAACAGGAGCTGTTGCCATTATAGCAGTTGTCCCACAAACAGTACTTCCAATTGAAATAAGATACGCCATTTTGGTTGATATCTTTAATTTCTTAATTAGCAACTTAATAACAATTAATACACTTATGATGCAGATTATAATTAATGGTATTGCAACAGATCCAAATTTTAAAAATTCAAATGGTTTTAATTGAATACCAAGGCAAATAATTCCTAGTTTTAAAATATATTTTTGAGTAAAATCTAAACCTATTAAGAAACTCTCTCTTATTGTAAATATATTTCCAAGAGCAATTCCCACCATGATAGCGATCATGGCTGTTGATATTGGACTTTTTGAGTAACCTAATAATTCGACTCCAATGATATTATTCATACCTTGAGATAAAGAGTAGAGAACAAATGCTAAAATTATACCTGGTATTAAAACCAAATAATTTTTAAATAACATTAATTTTATTAATTAAATTTTTAAGCACTTCTGTAAAGTTTAGTCATAACAAACTCTTTATGGCCTAATGCTTCAGCACAAGTTAATCTACCATTAGCAACTCTAATCATTGATTTGATTAGTTCATCGCCTGCTTCTGACATAGTCATTTCACGGGACAATATTTTTGATACATCACAATCTATATGTTCACCCATACCTTTCACAGTTAATGGGTTTGCTGTTAATTTTACAACTGGTTCAATAGGGTTGCCAACAATGTTACCTTGGCCTGTTGGGAATAAGTGAATGTTAAAACCTGCTGCTGCTTGAAGAGTAATACATTCAGCTGCTGCAGATGAAGTATCCATAAAGTATAAACCTTTTCCTTTAGTTGGTTCTTCTGCTGGTCCTAGAACGTCTATAAATTTACAATTTCCAATTTTCTGGAAGTTTCCAAATGCTTTTTCTTCAATAGTTGTTAATCCACCAGCAATGTTACCAGCTGTTGGTTGACTATCAGAAAGGTCATCAGTTGCCTCTTTTAAAATAAAATCATTATAATCATTCCAAGTTTTCATAAATTTTTTTGAAGCCTCTGGAGACGCACCTCGTGTTGCACAAACTTTTTCAGCACCAGTTAACTCAGAAGTTTCACCAAAACATAGGTGAACTCCTAATGGTTCTAATTTATCCATTAAGTTTCCAACAGTAGGGTTAGCAGCAAGACCCGATGTTGTATCAGATTCACCACATTTAACTGAAATCCACAAATCACTTAAAGGGCACTCTTCTCTTTGTTTTTCAGAGGCCCACATGGCAAATTCTTGTGCTTTTTTAGAAGCCTTCATGATAGTTCCAATGTCACCAGTTCTTTCAATGTGAAATCCTTCAACTGGTTTTCCAGTTTTAGCTATCTCATCAACAATTCTCTTTGTCCACTTAGGTTCAATTCCAATAACAATTACAGCAGCAACGTTAGGGTTTTTCCCTGTCCCAATCATTGTTCTGAAGTGTAAATCTAGGTCAGCACCAAATTGAAGTCTTCCATAAGAGTGAGGAAGAGCCATTGTGCCTTTAATATTACTTGCTACAGCTTCAGCACAAGCATTTGAAATATCATCTACAGGTAAAATAATTACATGGTTTCTAGTACCAACTCTGCCATTTTCTCTTTTATAACCTAAAAAATTTTTTGGAATTTCCATATTTTTTACCACTTCTTAGTTTTTACGTTGTGAACGTGAACGTGTTCACCTTTATTGATTGATTTAACTACTTTTCCAATATCATGACCATATTTCAAGATAGTATCGCCCTCTTTAAGATTGACCATTGCAATTTTATGGCCCAATTGAATTTCATCTACTGATTGAATATTAATTGTTTTATCATTTTCCATAATCCAACAAGCACAATCCTGTTTTGGAGAAATTTTGTCAATAACAACTACTCCTACGTTGTCTTTTTCGTCGTGTATAATAATATCTGTAGCCATAATTGTGTCGATTTGTTTGTTTGAAATTTTTCAATTCTTATATATTAATCTTTAAAATTAACAATTTATTTATAGATTTTTAACAACTTAAGCAGGAAGGCCTAATTATTATGACTAAAATGACAACAGAAGAAGCTTTTGTAAAAGTTTTACAAATGCATGGTATTGAACACGCATTTTGGAATTATCGGTTCAGCCTTTATGCCTATTTCAGATATTTTTCCAGATGCTGGAATAACTTTTTGGGATGTTGCTCATGAAACAAACGGTGGATTAATTGCAGATGGTTACACAAGATCTACTGGTAAAATGTCAATGGTTATTGCTCAAAACGGCCCTGGAATTACAGGACTTGTTACTCCTATTAAAACTGCATACTGGAACCACACACCGTTACTTTTAGTTTCGCCACAAGCTGCAAATAAAACTATGGGTCAAGGTGGTTTTCAAGAAGTAGAGCAAATGAATTTATTTAAAGATATGGTTTGCTATCAAGAAGAAGTTAGAGACCCTTCAAGAATGGCAGAAGTATTAAACAGAGTAATTGAAAAAGCAATTAGAGGATCAGCTCCTGCACAAATAAATGTTCCAAGAGATTATTGGACGCAAGTAATTGATATAGATCTTCCTCCAATTGTTAGATTAGAAAGACAAGCGGGTGGAGTTGAGGCAATTAAAAAAGCAGCTGACTTATTATCTAATGCTAAGTTTCCAGTAATATTATCTGGCGCAGGTGTTGTAATTGGTGGAGCCATTGAAGATTGTAAAAAATTAGCTGAAAAGTTAGATGCCCCAGTTTGTTCAGGGTATCAGCACAATGATAGTTTCCCAGGAAGTCATCCATTAGCTGCTGGACCATTAGGATACAATGGATCAAAAGCTGGAATGGAATTAATTAGTAAAGCTGACGTAGTTCTTGCACTTGGTACAAGATTAAATCCTTTCTCAACTTTACCAGGTTATGGAATGGATTACTGGCCAAAAGATGCAAGCATCATTCAAGTTGACATGAACTCAGACAGGATTGGCTTAACCAAAAAAGTATCAGTTGGTATTTGTGGAGATGCAAAACTAGTAGCTCAACAAATTTTAGCTCAACTTTCTCCAACAGCAGGAGATGCTAATAGAGAAGAGAGAAAAAATATAATTCACCAAACTAAATCTGCTTGGTTACAAGAGTTATCAAGTTTAGACCATGAAGATGATGATGAGGGTACAGTTTGGAATGCAGAAGCTAGAAAAAGAGATGCAGATAGAATGTCTCCTAGAGAAGCTTGGAGAGGAATTCAAGCTGGAATGCCTGATGATGTGATTATTTCAAGTGATATTGGCAATAACTGTGCAATTGGAAACGCTTACCCTACATTCGAAAAAGGTAGAAAGTATTTGGCACCAGGATTATTTGGTCCTTGTGGTTATGGTTTTCCAGCTATCCTTGGAGCAAAAATAGGATGTCCTGAGACACCTGTAATTGGTTTTGCAGGAGATGGTGCATTTGGAATAAGTATGAATGAAATGAGTTCTGTAGCAAGACCAGAATGGCCAGCAATTTCAATGGTAATTTTCAGAAATTACCAGTGGGGAGCAGAAAAAAGAAATACTACTCTATGGTTTGATGATAACTTTGTTGGAACTGAACTAGATCCAGAATTAAGTTATGCAAAAGTTGCTGATGCCTGTGGTTTAAAAGGAGTTACAGTTCGTACCATGGAAGAGACTACAGCTGCTATTAAACAGTCTTGTGAAGATCAAAAGAAAGGAATTACAACATTTATTGAAGTAATTCTTAATCAAGAACTGGGAGAGCCTTTTAGAAGAGATGCTATGAAAAAACCAGTTAAAGTTGCAGGGATAAAAAAAGAAGACATGATCAAGCAACCTTCATTGATTTAATCTGAAAATTAATAATATTAAAATCAGTTCCAATAGAAGTTTTGGAATAGTTTTTTTTATATTTTTTTTAATAGTCACAATATTTCCTTTATTTAAGGATGGAAATATTAGAATTTGGTCTTTAATAATTGCTATAATTTTTTTAATTTTGGGACTGTTGAATTCAAAAATTCTAACCCCATTAAATAAAATTTGGTTTAAATTAGGAATTTTATTAGGTAGTTTTGTTTCACCAATAGTCATGGGTGTAGTCTTTTTTGTAATTGTGACACCAACATCTCTTATTATGAAAGTTCTAGGTAAAAATTTACTTAATTTAAAAAGAGACAATAAAAGAACATATTGGATTGAAAGATCTAAAATAAAAAGTAAGATGAAAAACCAATTTTAATTATGGATTTTTTAATAGAATTTTGGGAGTTTTTAAAAGTTAGAAAAAAATACTGGTTACTCCCAATATTATTAGTTTTACTATTATTTGGAGGTTTAATCGTTTTAAGCCAAGGTTCAGCCGTAGCTCCATTTATTTATACAATTTTTTAAGTGAAAACTATTCTAGGTATTTCAGCATTTTACCATGACAGTGCTGCAACTATTCTTATTAATGGAAAAATTATTGCTGCAGCCCAAGAGGAAAGATTTACAAGAATAAAACATGATTCAAATTATCCCTATAATGCTATCAAATTTGTTTTAAATTTTGCAAAACTTAAACTAAATGACATTGATCAAATCATTTTTTTTGAAAAACCATTTTTAAAATTTGAGAGATTACTTGAGACTTATGTTGCCTTTGCACCAAGAGGCTTTAAATCTTTTTGCATGGCGATGCCTGTCTGGTTAAAGGAAAAACTTTTTCAAAAAAAAATGCTCTTTAATGAATTGAAGAGACATGACGATAATTTTAATGATGATAAAAAAATTTATTTTTCAGACCATCACTTAAGTCACGCCGCAAGTGCCTTTTTCCCATCTCCATTTGAAGAGGCCATAGTTTTAACTGCTGATGGTGTAGGTGAATGGGCTACAACAACAGTTGCTATTGGAAAGGGTAACAATCTAGAAATAAAAAAAGAGATTCATTTTCCTCATTCCCTAGGCTTACTTTATTCAGCATTTACTTATTATACAGGCTTTAAGGTAAATAGTGGTGAGTATAAACTTATGGGCTTAGCTCCTTATGGAATGCCAATTTATGTAGATAAAATTAAAGATAACCTTATTGATATAAAAGAAGATGGGTCATTTCATTTAGATCAGTCATATTTTAATTATGCTACTGGCTTAACAATGACTAATAAAAAATTTGATAACTTATTTGGTCAAAAAGTTAGAGATGCCAAACACGAAAAACTAACACAATTTCATATGGATATAGCTGCATCAATACAAAAAGTTACAGAAGATGTAATGATTATGCTTACAAAATCTCTAAAAGAAGAATTTAACATATCTAATCTATGTTTAGCTGGAGGTGTTGCTCTTAATTGTGTTGCTAATGGAAAGATACTGAAAGATCAAATATTTGATAATATTTGGGTTCAGCCTGCAGCTGGTGATGCTGGTGGATCTCTGGGTGCTGCACTGGCTTTGTGGTATATTGAACAAAATAATCCTAGAAAAATTGATCATAATGATAGTATGCAGGGATCTTATCTAGGTCCTGAGTACTCTCAAAAAGAAATAGAAAAACAACTTGATCAAATTGGGGCAAAATATAAAATTTTTAAAGATCATGAGTTAATAGATATAGCTGCTACAGATTTATCGAAAGAAGAAGCAATTGGGTGGTTTCAAGGAAGAATGGAATTTGGACCAAGAGCATTAGGAGCTAGATCAATTTTAGGTGATCCTAGATCAGAAAAAATGCAAAAAAATTTAAATTTAAAAGTCAAATATAGAGAAAGTTTTCGTCCATTTGCACCATCTATTTTAAAAGAAGATTTATCAAAGTGGTTTGATATTAATGTAGATAGCCCATATATGTTAATAGTTTCAAATATCATTAGTCATAAAACCATTGAAATGACAGAAGATCAAAAAAAGTTATTTGGCATTGATAAGTTAAATGTAAAAAGATCTGAAATACCAGCAGTTACTCATGTTGATTATTCAGCAAGAATACAAACTGTCCATAAAAGAACTAACGAAAAATATTTTAGATTAATTGAAAAGTTTAAAGAGAAAACAAATTGCCCTATTCTCGTAAATACATCTTTCAATGTTAGAGGAGAGCCGATTGTAAATACGCCATTAGATGCATTCAATTGTTTTATGGGAACGGACTTAGATAAATTGGCAATTGGTAATTGTTATTTGAATAAAAAGGATCAAAATCCATTGTTAAAAAAAGATTATACTAAAGAGTTTGAATTAGATTAGTAAATTTTATGGAAATTGTTAATGATAAATTTTGCAGCTGGATCAATGACTTGCCTAAAAGAGATAATATAAAAATTTTAAACAAGGATCTATCATGTGATTGGTTAATAGTAGGTGCTGGCTATACAGGTTTGTCTGCTGCTAGAAAATTATCAGAACTTCATCCAAACCAAAAAATTATTATTATTGATGCACAATTAGCAGGTGAGGGCGCTAGTGGAAGAAATTCAGGATATTTAGTTGATACTACTCTTAATGATGGTTTTACATCCAATAAAGAGCTTTCTAATTATAAAAAGAAGACAAATATTTATAAATTAGGAATTGATGTTGTTAAAAAGTTTATTAAGGAACACCAAGTTGATTGTGATTGGAATGAAAGTGGAAAATATTTTGCCTCTTCAAATAAAAAAGATAGAAAGATATTAAAAAATTTTAGTAAAACTTTATTTAAGTTAAATTTTGAGCATAATATTCTAGAAAAAGATGATTTAGGTAAAAGATTAGGTACAAATTTTTATAATCTAGCACTTTATACCAAAGGTGGAATTTTATTACATCCAGGAAAACTTGTAAGAGCAATGGTTGACACCTTGCCCAACAATGTTGAACTATTAGAAAATACTCAATTGAAAAAATGGTCAAAGAATAAAGATAAAATTATTTGTAAATTTAATAATCATAAAATAATTACCAAAAAAATTATTTTTTGTACTAATGGTTTTTTAAAATCACTTGGTATAAAAAATAATTATAATTTCCCCTTAACATTAACTGCTAGCATGACAAGAACATTAACTGATAGAGAGTATAAGTCCATTGGTGAGCCTACAGAGTGGGGTGTGCTACCTGTTAGACCAATGGGTGCAACTATTAGAATGACAAAAGATAAAAGAATTTTAATTAGAAATACTGCAGAAGTTCATTGTCCTTTTAAAATGTCTAAATCAGAGTTGGATAAAAGATTTTTAATTCAAAAACTTGGAATCAAAAAAAGATTTCCAAGTTTAGCAGATGATATTATTGAATCTAGTTGGTCTGGGATTGTATCTAGAACAAGAAATAGTTCACAAATTTTTGATAAAATTGATAACAATGTCTTTGTAGCAGGTTGCTATAATGGTTCTGGTATTGGTGTTGGGACTTTATTTGGTGAACAGATAGCAATTAAAGCAAGTAATGAAAATAATGATGAAATTAATATAATAGAATCTAGAAGTAAGCCTACTCGGCTTCCACCGCAGCCATTTTTAAATATTGGAGTTAAAACAAGATTAATATTTGAGAGGTTTAGATCTCGATCTGATGTTTAGTTATTGATTTCTTATAAGTGGATAAACTTTAGGGCTTAAATACTTAAAATTAGTAATCATAATTAAGATCAATGTAGCAAGTCCTATTCCAATAGTTACCTGCAAAAAAATTGCTAAATCAAACTTCCAAGTGATTTGAAAAATATTTTCAATGATAAATTGCGAACCTATGACCGCAAAAAACAGAGCTATTAAAATTATGGATGTGAATATAATTAAAAACTCAATAATTGAAGAGAGTACAATCTCAACTTTGGAAAAACCTAGAATTTTGAATATTAAGTTTTGAAATTCTTTAATTTTACCCTGAACTATAATTGCACTAGATATGACAATTAAACCAATGATTATAGTTATTGCTGAAATAACAGTTACAGCAATAAACACTTTGTTTAGTAGGTCTGTTACTTTCTCCAAGTAATCAGTGATTTTTATAATAGAAAGACTAGGGATTTTATCTAGTAAAGCAGTTTCATTAAAATTCTCTAAATTTTTAAACTTTGAAGTGGCCAAATATTCGTGAGGTATATTTTTTGCAAATTGAGGGTTTAATAACATTGCAAAATTGATAGTAAAATCTCTATAGTCTACCAGTCTAAAGTTTACAATTTCACCTTCAATTTCACGACCATAAATATTTAAAGTAAAAATATCACCAATTTTAATATCAAAATCTTTAGCGATTTTGCTATCAAGTGAAATTTGAAGTTTATCAGGTCTATCTAAATCCCACCACTTGCCTTCTACAATTGGGTTATCTTTTAAAACTCTATCAGCCCAAGAAGACCTTCTGTCATTTCTAATCACCCAGTGGCTATC
>Ga0209502_10002560_pt1 | contig 15080 bp, 15 predicted proteins | sample ArcticOcean_MG_C_10_FD_187442 | JGI IMG/M metagenome (GOLD analysis project Ga0209502, IMG submission 187442) | Marine microbial communities from western Arctic Ocean - ArcticOcean_MG_CB11_90 (SPAdes) (version 2) | ecosystem: Environmental > Aquatic > Marine > Oceanic | place: Arctic Ocean...
GATTAGCAGTTTACGCTTATCAGCTGCACCATTAAATTTATCTGCATCTGGAAGTGGATCTTTTCTTGCAGTTATAACTGGCCATACCTTCGCTAGCTTTGCATTAATTTCTATATATTCATGTTGATCTTCTGGAACATCATCTTCGGCAAAAATTGCCTCTGCTGGACATTCTGCAACACATAAAGTGCAGTCAATGCATTCTTCAGGATCAATTGCCAGAAAGTTTGGACCCTCAACAAAACAGTCAACAGGACAAACATCAACACAATCTGTGTATTTACACTCAACACATCCCTCAGTAACTACATATGTCATCTTTTCTATTCCTTTATTCTATTTAAATATATTTTATATAAATTTTTATTCTTATTTTTATTCTAATCCAATAGTTGAATCATTCCTGCACCTACTGTGTGGTAAGTTGATTCATCTACAATTATAAATGCTCCAGTTCTTCTATTTTTATCATAGCTGTCAGCGATGAGTGGCTGGGCCAATTTAAAAGAAATACTTGCGATATCATTTGTTCTAAGCTCTGTAGCATCTTCTGAATCAAGAGAATTAATATTTACCTTAAAGTTAATAGCTAAAATTTTCGCCTTAGATGTTTGAGACGCATGCATCAGCAAATAAGTTCTATTAGATGAAAGAGGAGTTTCAGATAACCAACAAACCATAGCTGTGAATTCTTTAGTAGCGTTAATAGAATCATTACGATGCACCAACATATCGCCTCTTGATATATCAATTTCGTCCATCAGTGAAACTGTAACTGACTGTTCTGGTATTGCTTCTTCAATTATTTTTTCACCAATTCTAATTTCTTTTATTGATGATTCATGTCCAGAGGGTAAAACTTTGATTTTGTCATTAACTTTCAAAAAGCCAGACTCAATTCTCCCCATAAAGGCTCTAAAATCGTGAAGGTTTTCGTCAGCTAATCCCCCAGGTCTGCATACATATTGGATAGGAAGGCGTAATGATGATTCTTTAATATCCTCAGTAGTATCTAGATTCTCTAGTAAGTGAAGAAGGGTTGACCCCTTGAACCAATTCATCGAATCACCTCTATCAACAATCATATCGCCTTTAATTGCAGACATAGGTAAAAAATTAATATTCATAGGTCCATTTAAAGAGGATATATTTTTTTCAAATTCACTATAGTTTGTACAAATAGATTTATAGGTATTTTCGTCATAATTGATTAAATCCATTTTATTGACAGCAACTATAATATGCTTAATTCCGAGTAATTTTGCCAAATAAGTATGGCGTTTGGTTTGCGTTAATATTCCTTTTCTTGCATCTATTAGAATAATTGCTAGTTGTGCAGTAGATGCAGCTGTAACCATATTTCGTGTGTATTGCTCATGGCCAGGAGCATCAGCAATAATGTACTTACGTTTACCAGTACTAAAATATCGGTATGCTACATCAATTGTGATTCCTTGTTCTCTCTCAGCCTGAAGCCCATCTGTTATCAATGAAAGATCAATATCTGACATACCTTTTTTCTTTGAAGTTTTTTCAATTTGACTTAAGGTATCAGTTAAAATTGTTTTAGTATCAAATAGAAGCCTTCCTATTACTGTGCTCTTTCCATCATCAACACTTCCACAAGTCATAAATCTTAGTACAGTATCATCTGTAGGTTTTTGCATTTTAAAAGTATCCTTCTTTTTTTCTTAGTTCCATTGATGCTTCAGAAACTTGATCATCAAGACGCGTAGCACCTCTTTCTGAGATTGATGTTGATGCTGTTTCTAATATTATTTTTTCAACTGTATCTGCCTCACTCTCTACTGGTGCCGTACATGTTATATCTCCAACAGTTCTAAATCTAACCATAATATTCTCAATTACTTCATTTTCTTTTACAGGAGTTATTTTAGTAATTGGAATTATAGAGCCAGATCTTCTAACGATTTCTCTTTTATGTGCAAAATAGATATTAGGTAATTCTAGGTTTTCTCTTTCTATATATTGCCAAACATCCATTTCTGTCCAATTAGATATTGGAAATGCTCTAATATTTTCTCCTTTATGAGTTTTAGCATTATATAAATCCCAAAGCTCAGGCCTTTGATTTTTTGGATCCCATTGCCCAAACTCATCACGAAAGCTCATTATTCTTTCTTTTGCTCTTGCCTTTTCTTCATCTCTTCTAGCTCCACCAATACAGCAATCAAATGCATGCTCTTCAATAGCTTCCAAAAGTGTAATTGATTGATATTTGTTCCTAGGCTCATCACTAGATTTTAAAACAATAGTACCTTTTTTTATAGAGTCATCAAGCGAAGCTATTATTAATCTCTCACCTAAGTCATGAACTTTTTTATCCCTAAAATTAATTACTTCAGAATAATTATGACCAGTGTCTATATGCATCATAGGAAAAGGAAATCTCCCAGGCCTAAAGGCTTTTTCTGCAATCCTTAATAAGCATAGGGAATCTTTCCCTCCCGAAAAAAGTAGAACTGGATTACTGCACTGTCCTGCAACTTCACGCATAATATGAATAGCTTCTGATTCTAACCAATCAAGATGTGTTAATACTTTTTTCATGACTCACCTCCTTGATTGTGGAGACCACATTCTCTTTTTTCATCTACTTTCGTTGGATCAAAATAATCGAATTCATTTTCTAAGCCGTGTTCTTCCATATATTTTTCAAGATTTTTATCTGACCAGTAGTAGAAAGGACTAACTTTTAACAACCCATCATTTGTTTTAGTTATTATATCTATATTATTTCTGAATTCAGTCTGACCTTGTCTTAAATTTGTCACCCATAAATCTGGTTTAATTTCCTGCATAGCCCTTCTAAAAGGCTCTAGCTTAACTTGCTCGGTAAATTCTTTGTGTTTTGGATCATCTATATCAGGCACTTTCCCCATAAATATACTTCTATGGGCAGAGGTATGTGAGGGTACATATAATTTTAAATTTAAATTCAAAGAGGAAATAATTTTCTCAGCATAGATATAAGTTGCTTTAGTGTTGTATCCGGAGTCGCACCATACAATTTTTATGTCTGGCATCACCTCTACACAAAGATGGATTATTGCAGCCTCATAAGGTCGAAAGTTTGTAGTTAATATAGGATTCTTACTCTTACCTAGAGCCCATTCTATTATTTCTGACGGCGCTTTCTTTCTTAACTCAATATTAAAATTTGATATTTCTTGATTCATTTTTTTTACCATCTTCCCTTAAAATATTATCGTTTATTACGCTTCCACGCTGGCTCTACAATATCAATCGCGCCTTGATAAGGCTCACTAAAATCATCTAAACCTTTTATTGCGTCCAATGCATTACGACCTTTTTTTACAAGATAGCTATTAAAACCAGAACGTTTAAGAAAAAATATTTGATCTCTTAATATATCTCCAATGGCTCTCAGCTCATTCTCAAAATTATATTTATTTCTCAGCTGATTACCAATAGAAAAAATTCTTCCATCTGCAAATTTTTCCACATTAACAGCTATCAAAGGGAAGTCGTTTAGGTCACCAATTAATTCAATATACTTATCAATCTCTTCGTGTGTTGAGAGCCATATACCAATTTCTTTTTTTTCAACTCTTTTTTTTAGCCTATCTTGGTGGAGAATAAAAACCTTCAATGGTAATAAAATTTTACCTGTATCTGAAAAAATTGTCTTACTTACCTGTTCTTTTGTTGGGTAGTCTTCGCCTGACAACTTAAAGGCAACTACCTTACCAGCTTGCATTCTAATTATTTCTTCCACTTTGGCTAAATCAACTATTAACCAATCATCCTCAACTATCTGTTTATTTTTAATTAATTGTGATGTCATTCAACAGCCTCTGATTTCTGATAAATATAATCTTTAAATGGTTCAAGACCTATTCGTGAAACACAGTCTATAAATATCTCTTCTTCATGCCTATTGACTAAATAAACTTCAATAATTTTTTTAATAATCAAAGGCATTTCCTCAGCAGTAAAAGAAGGCCCAATTACTTTTCCTATACTAGCAAAGTTACCCTGATTGCCACCAAGTGTTACCTGATACCATTCACCACCATTTTTATCAACGCCTAAGATACCAATATGCCCCACATGGTGGTGGCCACATGCATTCATACAACCTGATATGTTTAGATTTAACTCTCCAATATCATGTAAATAATCCATGTCATTAAAGAGGTCTTGAATGGATTGTGCAATTGGAATACTTTTGGCATTAGCTAATGAGCAAAAATCACCCCCAGGACAGCATATAATATCGGTTAAAAGACCTATATTTGGTGTCACCAAGTGGTGCTCTTTGGCTTTACTCCACAAATCATGTAATTTGTCTTCCTGAACATCCGCTAGGATTAAATTTTGCTCATGGGAGACTCTAATTTCACCAAAGCTATATTCATTTGATAGATCTGCAACCGCTCTCATTTGAGATGATGAAGCATCTCCCGGAGCTTTACCTGTTTCTTTTAAAGAAAAGGTAACAGCACGATAACCTTTCTTTTTGTGAGCATTTGTACATTTAGATAGCCACTGACCAAAAGCTTTTTCATCTGTGTAGTCACATAGATTATTTTTTATATTTTTTTTGTAATTTGGTTCAGAAAAAAATTCTCCTATCCGATTAAGCTCTTCTGTATTTATAGTATTCGGACCATCTTTTATATATTTCCATTCATTTTCAACTAGTTCTTTAAATGCATCTATTCCAAGAGATTTTACTAGTATCTTGATTCTGGCTTTGTACATATTATCCCTTCGGCCATATAGATTATAGACGCGTAATATTGCTTCACAATATGTCAAGATATGTTCCCATTCAAGTTCATTTTTTATAACAGATCCAATAATAGGTGTCCTACCTAGCCCACCACCAACCCAAACTTTTATTGCCATTCTTTTATTTTCATTTATGAAAAATTCAAGACCAATATCATGACATTGCACAAGTGCACGATCCTTTTTTGAGCCAGTAACGGCAATTTTAAATTTTCTTGGAAGTAAGGCAAATTCAGGATGAAACGTACTCCATTGGCGGATAATTTCTGCTATGTGTCTAGGATCAATAATTTCATCTTTGGTAACGCCAGAAAATTGATCTGTAGTAATATTTCTAATGCAATTACCTGAAGTTTGGATTGCATGCATCTCTACCTCAGCTAACTCTCTTAATATGCTTGGAGTTTCTTCCAACTTCGGCCAATTAAATTGAATATTCTGTCTTGTACTAAAGTGACCATATCCGCGATCATATTTGTCAGAAATATCAGCTAATTTATTAAGTTGCTTTGATGATAAAAGACCATAAGGTATGGCAACTCTTAGCATTGGTGCATGTCGCTGAATATAAAGTCCGTTTTGAAGTCTAAGCGGCCTGAACTCTTCATCTGATAATTCTTTACTTAAGTAGCGATCGAGTTGGCCCTGGTACTGGTCTACCCTTTCGTTAACTATTTTCTGATCAATTTGATCGTATTTATACATGTCAAACCTTTTGTTACTTAATTAATTGAATACCAACAATCAATAAAACAATGGCTAAGATGTAACGTAACCATTTTTCATCAATTTTCGAACTTAAATTACTTCCTAACCATATCCCTGGTATTGAACCTATTAGTAATGATAGCAATAAGTAAGTATTAACTGTACCCAAATTCCAATGCCCTAGACCTGCAAAAAGAGTTAATGGAACAGCATGCGCAATATCAGTACCAACTATTTTCTTTATACTCATTTTCGGATAGAGCAAAAGTAGAGCAGTTACACCCATAGCTCCTGCACCAACAGAGGTTAATGTAACTAGCACTCCTAATGATAAACCTAATAGGATTGTCAGAATAGAAGTATTTTTCGAATCTCTTATCTTATGCAAAGCTGTTTTTTTAGATATTAGAGGTTGAAATATAACAGCAATGGACGTTAAAATTAATGCCAGTCCTAAAGAAAAATTAATAATTTTTACATTCTCATACGCGTATAAATCAATTCCTTTTAAGTAGTAAGTCATTAAGAATGATGCTGGAATACTTCCAAACATTAAATTCCTTACAATCTTCCATTCAATATTCCCCAAGCGAGAATGAGAAATAACTCCAGCTGATTTAGTGATCGATGCGTATAAAAGATCTGTACCAATCGCAATAGCAGTTGGAAACTTAAATATTAATACCAGAAGGGGTGTCATTAATGAGCCACCACCAACACCAGTTAAGCCAACTAAAAGCCCAACTGCAAACCCTGAAAAGATGTACTCAATACCCATATAAATTTAACTTTATTCAATTGAATTGGAATATACCAGATTTTGATATACTATTTTAATAATAAATATTTCTATCAATATAACTTTTAAATATATGAAATTACAACAATTAAAATGTGTTTACCAAATAGTCCAAAATGATTTTAATATTTCTAAGGCTGCTAAATTCTTAAACACGTCCCAACCTGGAGTTAGTAAACAAATCCAGCTCTTGGAGGGTGAGGTAGGTATAAAAATCTTCCAAAGGAACGGTAAGAGATTAACCGGACTGAGTAATGCTGGAAATGATTTATATAAATCAATCTCAGCAATTATTAGAGAAGTCTCTAATATTAAGAATATCTCTCATGAATATGAGAGTGATGATACCGGATCCTTTACTATCGCGACGACTCATACACAAGCAAGATACAAGCTACCAAAAGTGGTTGAGGCCTTCGTTAAGAAATACCCTAAAATTGATTTAAATATTCACCAAGGAGATCCATCTCAGGTTACCGAGCAAATTTTAAAGGGTGATGCTGATGTTGGAATAGCGACTGAATCAATCGGACATAATGAAAATATTATTTGTATACCCTGTTATTCATGGAATCGAGTCTTAGTTTTCCCAAAAAATCATGTACTTTCAAGTATTAAAGAAATTACACTGCAAAATATTGCTTCATACCCAATGATTACATACGACTATGCTTTTACAGGTAGCACTATTGTCTCAAAGGTTTTTAAAGAAGCAAATATAAGTCCTAATATTATGCTTACTGCAATTGACGCGGACGTAATAAAAACTTATGTAGAATTGAATTTGGGGGTTGGGTTGATTGCTGAGATGGCATATGATAAAAATAAAGATTCAGCTTTGGAGAGTAAAGATGTTAGCCATCTATTCCCAACAAGTACTACTTATATCGGCATTAGAAAAGAAACGTTTGTGAGGGGCTATGTATATGAATTTATAAAAATGTTTACCCCTGACATCACTGACTTTAATTTAAGAAATTTTTTAAATAAATAATTTAAGTAATTGTATCCAGTTTAATACTTGGGGGATTTAATCATTAAGTAAAGCTTATTATTTAATTAAGTAATTATCTATTTACCTTAACCTTAAAACATTTTAGAGTTAATTTCACTATTTAAACAATATAAAAAGGCCAACTATGAAATCAGACTTAGACATAGCAAGAGAAGCAAATTTAATACCTATCAACGAGATTGCAAAGGAAATTGGCATTTCTCAGGATGCCTTGCTTTCATATGGCCCATATATAGCCAAAATTGATCCCAATAAAATTAGTGCCCAACCTAATAAGAAATCAAAGTTAATATTAGTTACAGCTATGAGCCCAACTCCAGCAGGAGAAGGTAAAACAACTACAACTATTGGCTTAGCAGATGCTTTAACACAATTGAAAAAGAAAGCTTTGATTTGCATACGAGAGCCTTCCTTAGGGCCTGTATTTGGAATGAAAGGAGGCGCAACAGGTGGTGGGTATTCTCAAGCTGTTCCTATGGAAAATATCAACCTTCATTTCACAGGAGATCTTCATGCAATCACTTCAGCTAATAATTTGCTAGCAGCGATGATTGATAATCATATCTTTCACGGGAATGAGTTAGGCATTGATAAATCAAGAATATCATTTAAGAGATGCCTGGATATGAATGATCGAGCACTGAGGCATATTTCAATTTCTGGAAATAACTTAGACTATAAAACTGGATTTGATATTACTGTAGCAAGTGAGATTATGGCAATTTTTTGTTTAGCAAATTCAATTGATGATTTAAGTAAAAGATTGGGTGAGATTGAAGTTGCAAAAAATATTGATCCTAAAATGGAACCAATTCTTGCCAAAGACATTAAGGCTAATGGAGCAATGACGGTGCTACTTAAAGACGCTTTCATGCCAAATTTAGTGCAAACCCTAAATAAAACACCTACACTTATTCACGGCGGCCCATTTGCAAATATTGCGCATGGCTGTAATTCCTTCATTGCAACAAAGATGGGGTTAGATCTTGCAGATTATGTTGTAACTGAAGCTGGGTTTGGCGCAGACTTAGGAGCAGAAAAGTTCATTGACATAAAATGTAGAAAAACTGGGATTACACCTGATTTGGTAGTTATCGTAGCCACTATTAGAGCTATAAAATTTCATGGCGGAGTAAAGAAAGAAGATCTTAATCAAGAAAATTCAGAAGCGCTAAAGGATGGGTTTAAGAATCTTGAAAGACATATTAACAATTGTCACCAGCAGTTTGGGTTAAATGTTTTAGTAGCTGTTAATAAATTTCAAAGTGATACTGAAATTGAAATTAAATTTGTGGAGGATAAGGTTAGAGACTTAGGTTTTGAAGCAATTTTGTGCGAGCACTGGGAAAAGGGCGCTGATGGGGCAGAGACTCTAGCTTTGGCAGCCCTTGATTTGGTTAATAAACCATCTGAATTTAAGTTTTTATATAAAAATGAACAATCTTTAGCATCGAAGATAGAAACAATAGCTAAAAATATTTATCATGCTGACGAAGTAATATATGAAAATGAGGCTTCCGAACAGCTCAAGGAGTTGGAGTTAAAATATTCTTCATTCCCAGTTTGTATTGCTAAAACGCCTTACTCTTTTTCGAGTGATCCAGCATTAAAGGGTGCTGCAAGCAACCATAAACTAAACATTAGAGAGCTTCGATTAGCTAGGGGAGCAGAATTTATTGTTGCTATATGCGGCTCTCTTATGACTTTACCAGGACTTCCTAAAAAGCCAGCAAGTGAAATGATTGGTGTAAGTGCTGATGGATTAATTGAAGGGTTGAGTTAAATCCAGTTTGTAATTAAAAAACCTGGCTTTTCTGAGTTAATTGAAAGTAAATCCAAATTTATTGGTTTTGGTTTAATTGGCAAGTCGAGAGATGATTTTCTTTTAGGTATAAAAAAGATAGCCTCTCAACACAGTTCAGCCAGTCACATTGCTTTTGCTTATCAAATTAAGACAGAAAATGGTGTGGATTCATATTTTAAGGATGATGGAGAACCAAATGGAACAGCTGGGAGGCCATTACTTACAATTATTGAATCAAAAAGCATAGTAAACTCTGGATTAGCTGTTGTTAGGTATTATGGCGGTATAAATTTAGGGAGTGGGGGGTTAACAAGGGCTTATAGTAAGACAGGAATGAAGGCTCTCACAAATTCAGCTCTTGAGCGCTATATGCATTTTAGTAATTATAAATTAATCATTAACTATAATACTTTAGATAAATTAATTAATGTTATTTATCAGAATAAAGGCTCAATATTATATAAAATATTTGCAGATAAAGTTATTGTTCATATTTCACTTCCCACAATTGCTGAAAGTATTATCAGAGAAGAATTTAAAATGATTGATATGACGTTAATAAATTAACTAAATATAGTAATTAGGTATTTCTTTATCTGTTAATATTAAATTAATTAATTGAATATGGAGTTATAAAATGAAATTAGAATCTATTGCACTACATCATGGGTATGAATCTGAAGGTACCACTAAGGCAGCTACCACACCAATCTACCAAACCTCATCATTTACATTTGACAGCACTCAGCATGGTGCAGATTTATTTGATCTGAAGGTTGAGGGAAATATCTATTCCCGCATAATGAACCCAACAAATGCTGTTCTGGAACAAAGGGTAGCAGAGATGGAGGGCGGTATTGCATCCCTAGCCTTAGCTTCTGGTATGTCAGCGATAACTGCTTCGATTCAGTGTATTACTCGTACCGGGGATAATATTGTAAGTACAAATCAGCTGTACGGAGGAACTTATAATCTATTTGCCCATACATTTCCTCAGCATGGAGTTAATGTAAATATGGTCGATGCTTCAGATTTTGATGCAATTGAAGCAGCAATCGATTCGAAGACTAAAGCGCTTTATTGTGAGTCAATTGGAAACCCATTAGGCAATGTTGTGGATATAGAAGAATTAGCAAATATAGCTCACCGACATAACATTCCATTAATTGTTGATAACACAGTGCCTACCCCATATTTATGTAAGCCTTTTGAATTTGGAGCAGATATTGTTATTCATTCGCTAACAAAATATATTGGTGGACACGGAACTACAATTGGTGGAATTATCGTTGATTCTGGTAAATTTGATTGGGCCAAAGATGCAAAAAAGTTTCCTATGCTTAATGAGCCAGATCCTTCATACCATGGCGTTGTTTACACTGAAGCTTTGGGACCTGCGGCATTTATTGGTCGTTGTAGAGTTGTTCCTTTAAGGAATACAGGAGCTGCTTTATCACCACATAGCGCTTTTTTAATCATGCAAGGATTAGAAACATTGGGGTTAAGGATGGAAAGACATTGCGAGAACGCTTTAGTTTTAGCTAAATTTTTAAAAGCACACTCACAGGTTAGCTGGGTTAATTACGCAAGCCTAGAAGATGATAAATATAATAAAGTTTGTAAGAAAATAACAAAAGGTAAAGCATCTGGCATTATTAGTTTTGGAATTAATGGAGGTATTGAAGCTGGAACAAAGTTCATAGATGCCCTTCAAATGATTTTAAGATTAGTAAATATAGGAGATGCAAAATCTCTTGCATGCCACCCTGCCTCTACTACTCACAGACAATTAAGCCCAGAAGAATTAAAAACAGCTGGAGTAAGTGAAGATATGGTTAGAATTTCTGTAGGTATCGAACATATCGACGATATTATCGCTGATGTTGAGCAAGCACTTGCAGCAGCTAAATAAAAATGATTATTGAGAGTCTGCTATTAATAATTTTAGCTATTTGCTCAATTATTTTATGGAAGATATCTCAAGTCAAGAAAGATGAAGATGTTTCAAAGGTATTAGAAGGAAAGCATCGTGAAATGCTTGTTGATATAAATGATGCTCTAAATAAACTTTCGGATAGACTTCATAAAACATTATCTGACCAAGGAAAAACACAACAAGAGACTGTTCAATCGTCCCTTAAAAATACATCCTTACAATTAATGGCGAGTGTTGAAAGTCTAACCAAAACTGTTGATACAAGGCTACAAGAGATAACCGGTAAGGTACACGAAAGACTTGAAGAGGGATTTAAGAAAACAAATGCTACATTCGTTAGTGTAATGGAGCGACTGGCTACAATTGATGAGGCACAAAAGAAAATTGATGGTCTTACAACTAACATGGTGAGCTTACAAGAATTGTTAGGGGATAAAAAATCAAGAGGGGCTTTTGGGGAGCTTCAACTAGAAGGTCTTATTAAAAATATTTTACCCCCAGACTCTTTCGCACTTCAACATTCATTCAAAAATGGCTTAAAAGCAGATTGCGTATTATTTTTACCAGAGCCTACCGGAACTGTGGCTGTAGATTCTAAATTTCCCATGGAAAACTATCAAAGAATGTTTGATGTGTCTTCATCAGAGTCGGACAAGGCTAAAGCTCAAAAGCAATTCAAATTAGATGTTCGTAAACACATTAATGATATAGCTACGAAATACATTATTCCAGGAGAAACATCTGATGGAGCTGTAATGTTTATTCCGGCAGAGGCAGTTTTTGCTGAGATACATGCATATCATCCTGAGTTAATTCAAGATTCAATGTCTAAAAAAGTATGGTTAGTTTCTCCAACCACTCTCATGGCTGTTCTTAATACGGCCAGAGCTGTTTTAAAGGATGTTGAAACTAGGAAACAAGTTCATGTTATAAAGTCAGAGCTTGGAAAATTAGGAAAAGATTTTGATCGCTTTGATACAAGAATGAAAAAATTAGCTGACAATATTCGCTTAGCCCATGAAAATGCTCAAGATGTTCATGTTTCTAGCCAGAAAATTTCAAGAAGATTTTCTCAAATTGAAAATGTTGAGTTAAAAGAAAACCCAAATGATTCGTTAGAATTCGAAGAGCAGGTTTTGGATAAGGGAAAGCAGGTAAATGAAGATTAATATTCTTTTTTTTGCAAGTGTTAGAGAGATGTTTAATGCTCATAAAAAAGATGTGGAAATTTTAGATTCGGAAAACTCTCCCAATAAATTATTATACTTCTTAAGCAAAAGAGAGGGTGGCTCATGGATCCGACTTTTGAACGAAAAAGATTCAATTCGAGTAGCGATCAATCAAGAACTTTGTAATTGGGATGACTTGTTAAACGATGGGGACGAATTAGCTTTTTTCCCTCCAATTACAGGAGGATAAATGGCAATTTATATTCAAAAAGAGCCATTTGATGTAAGCGAACTCACTAGTAACCTTATTAAGGATAATACTTCAATTGGGGCAGTTGTTTCTTTTGTTGGCTATGTTCGAGATTATAACTACACTTTAACTCCTAAAAAATTGATACAAATGAATCTAGAACATTACCCAGGTATGACTGAAAAAGCTCTAACAAAAATAGAATTAAATGCAAAATTAAGATGGGGTCTGCAAAGTATTTGTATAGTTCATAGAATCGGAAAACTGTTCCCTAGTGACCCAATCGTTGCAGTTATTGTTGCAAGTGAGCATAGAAAAAAAGCATTTCAGGCGTGTGAATATATTATAGATTTTCTTAAAACAGATGCTCCCTTTTGGAAAAAAGAGATTTCTAGTGAAGATGAATTATGGGTTCAAGGCAGGGATGAAGATTATAAGAGAAAATCTAGTTGGAATTTAGAGGGATGATTGAAAAATTATCATGTAGATCAATTATATTTAATATCTTTAAGGTTGATAGCTATGAAACTTAATAAAGTCGTATTTCCAGTAGCAGGTCTTGGAACCCGGTTTTTTCCAGCAACTAAAGTCTCACCAAAAGAAATGCTACCTATTGCAGATAAACCGTTGATTCAATATGCGGTTGAGGAAGCTATTGATGCAGGCTTTACAGAGTTAATTTTTGTTACTTCTGAATCGAAAAGTGCTATTCGAGATCATTTTAGTAGTAATTTAAATGTTAAAGCATCTAACCTAACTGATGAAAAAAGAGACTTATTGAGGAAAATGAATGAAATAATCCCAAAAGAAGTGTCATGTAAATATATTTTTCAAGAAGAACCATTGGGACTTGGGCATGCTATTTTGCAAGCCAAAACTATTATCAATGATGAACCTTTCGCTGTTATTTTAGCTGATGATCTAATTGATTCTAAAATAGGAGTACTGAAGCAAATGGTTGAACAATATGAGGATAAAATCTCTTCTATTATTTCAGTCCAGAAAATTAATAAAGCTGATTCTGTTCACTACGGAATGGTATCAACAGACTCTGAGAATCAAAAATTAATGCGATTATCCAATATCGTTGAAAAACCTTCTCCTGAAAATGCTCCATCTGATTTAGGTGTTGTAGGTAGATATATTTTTTGTAATAAAATATTAGAATTTTTAGAAAATATCCCATTTGGAAAAGGAAATGAAATTCAATTAACTGATGGTGTGAAGGCAATGCTAAATTCATACCCTGTCTATGCATATAAATTTCAAGGGGAAAGGTATGATTGTGGAGATAAATTAGGCTTTATTAAAGCAAATATTGAATATGCTTTAAAGAATAAAATTTTTGGTGACGATTTAAAAACTTACTTAAAGTCACGGATAGCAAAATGAAATTGGATGAATTAATATCTGAATCTTCTTTGCTGTATTCAAATGAAGAAATTATTAATGCAATTACAGATATTGCATTAAAATGTAATTCTGTTCTAGATCAAAAAGAGGTAACAGTTCTTCCAGTCATGAAAGGCGCCCTTATTTTTTCTGGGCACTTGTTACCAAAGTTGAATTTTCTTTGCGATGTTGATTATATTCATGCATCGAGATACTCAAATAATGCAGGACAAAAAACAGTCAATTGGTTTTACAAACCTAATTTAGAGTTAATTAAAAATAAAATTGTACTGGTTATTGATGATATTTTGGACGAAGGTTTAACATTAAGTGATATTAAAAGAGAGCTTCTTAGACTGGGTGCTAAACAAGTTTTGATTGCTGTTTTATTTGATAAAAAAATTGAAAAAACAAAACCAATTAAATCTGACTTCACTGGGCTAGATGTCCCCGATGCTTATGTTTATGGTTTTGGGTTGGACTTTAAGGGAATAGGGCGTAATATCCCTCATCTTTACGCACACAAATAACTATATTTATAATTCAATGTCAAAAAATAAAATTAAAATAAGAGATAACGATCCTGAGCGCGAACGGGAGGTTAATTTATACGATAATCCAATCCCTAGTCGTGAATTAATTCTTAAAGTTATGACAGATCATGGCGTTCCTATTAAGAAAAATGAGCTTCTACAGATCTTAGAAATCAAAGATGATGAAGTTGCTATTATTGAAAAGCGTTTAAGAGCGATGGTAAGGCAAGGACAAATCTTAATCAACAGAAAAAATGTAATTTGTATTTCAGATAAACTTAACTTAATTTCTGGAAAGGTATTAGGCCACCCAGATGGTTTTGGCTTTCTTATCCCAGAAGACAAAACTCACAGTGATATCTTTTTGTCACCTAGAGAGATGAGTCAGGTTTTTAATAATGATCGCGTAATGGTCCAAGTTACTGGGCAAGATCGTAAAGGTAAGATGGAAGGTAAAATTGTTGAGATTCTAGAAAGAGTTAATTCAATTTTAGTGGGAAGGGTTGCTCAGTCCGAAGGGGTGACTATTGTTGCAGTAGAGGATAAAAGAATCTGTCAGGACATATTAATACCATATGAATCTGATATGCAAGCGAAGGTAGGTCAAATAGTCGAGGTAGAAATAACCACACAACCAAGCTTCAAATCTAAACCAATGGGAAAAGTCATTAGTATTCTTGGAGATTATAAAGATA
>Ga0209502_10002566_pt1 | contig 15065 bp, 9 predicted proteins | sample ArcticOcean_MG_C_10_FD_187442 | JGI IMG/M metagenome (GOLD analysis project Ga0209502, IMG submission 187442) | Marine microbial communities from western Arctic Ocean - ArcticOcean_MG_CB11_90 (SPAdes) (version 2) | ecosystem: Environmental > Aquatic > Marine > Oceanic | place: Arctic Ocean...
CGTAACATTATTTGACGGTCACCGTGAGCAAGACATCGTCGGCAGCGATAAGGATATACGTTTCTTGCTACGCCTTGTCAGTGAAGCACAGATCGAAGAGATCAAGACACAGCTTATCCGAGAATCGCTCGGCTCTCAAAACACTGCAAAAATTTACCTCTGTGCAACACTCCCAGATTCCATCGACTCTGCGTTAGAGGAGATCCATAAGTGTGATGAGATCCGTCGTATCCATCGTAACCACCCTGACCAAGAAGTTGGCCGCTACTTGGAAGGGCAGCTTCAGCTCGCCAATCAGAAACGTATCGAAATTAAACAAGCACTGCGTGAAAAATTCAGTGCGGGCTGGTTTATCTTTCAAGGCCAGTCCATCGCCGTTGAGACACTCAGCTCAGATCTAGAAACTGCTGCCAAAGCAAAGCTTAGTGAAGTCGCCAAAATCGTCTTCACGCACTATAGCAAGGCTGCTGACAATGCAAAAGCCGATGTTGCAGAAAAATTCCTAAAGACATCCGACATCTCGCAAATTACCAGCGAGCGCGATCCGCTTAAGTTGGTCAAAATCCAAGGCAGCGCAACCGAGGTCGATCTCCAGCACCCAGCGCTCGTCGCCGTGATGGACTTCTTCCAACGCCATCCGAATCCGGATGGTAAGCGCATAATGGATGAGTTTAGCAAAGCACCCTACGGCTGGATGAAAGACACAACCCGATACCTGATCGCCGCCCTCTTTTACGCTCAGAAAGTAAAGCTACGCACAAATGGCAGCGACGAGCTCACTGTCGTCGGTGAACAATCACTGGCTGCCTTTAAAAACAACAACAGCTTCACCAAGGTTACGGTCAACCCGAACCTCACCGAGATCCCTACCGAAGTGCGCCAGGCTGCAGCAGAACGCCTAGGTGAACTAACCGATGAATCCGTCATCGCTCTGCCACAGCGCATCGCTGAAGTCGCCTCAACGCACCTTCCTAAGTTTTTAGCAGAAGTGCAGAACCTGCCACTTCAATTGCAACCACTCGGAGTCGATACTGAGCGACTCAGCCGTCTACAGCGCAGCCTCAACGAAGCACTCATGGGAGATGGAGCTGAAGCCACACCACTCTTTGGTGCACCCGACAGCGAGATCTACCATGATCTCATCTGGGCACGAAGCCTCAAAACGTCGCTCAATGCAGGCGCAAAAGAGATCCTACAAGAACTCGCCGACCTCAATCAGCAGATCAACATCCTCAGCCAGCAATCTTTACTACGTGGACTCCAAGACGAATGGAAAGAGCAATCAAACGATGCCTTCGTGCGGATCAAGGACGGCAGCTTCGTTGACCACCTGCCCGCTGTAGCGCAAAAATTAGACGAGCTCAAAGTCACCATTGCCACGCACTGCCAAACCTACGTCGACGAACAAAAGGCTCAGATCGAAGTTCAGGTGGAAAGCTTACTCGCCTCCACCGAATTCAAATCACTTGAAGCGAGCAGCCAGGAAACTTTTAGTTCCGCAGCCCAGGAGGCCATTCCATACCTCGAAGCCTCACTCTCTGCCGTGCAGAGTGCACCGGATGCAATCGTTCGAGCGTTTAATAAGATTCAACAAGTTCGTACTCAGATTCAAGCTGCTGCCCAGCCTCCCACTCCTGATCCGGTTCCGAAACCAAAAGAGCCAAAACCACCAGCACCTGGATCTAAACTGCATATGATACCGTCGACCATCCGCACAGCAGCAGAGCTCGATAAACTCATCAGCAACCTCGATGCCCTGCGAAATGATCTAGCTGCGGGTAAGCCAATCACTCTAAATTTCGACCAATAACCGCCATAGACCGCAGATATGTCTTTCGATACTCAAACACGTAATCGCCTCGCCTCCTTTGTCGGCAAGTGCCGCAAGCTACTCTGCGGTGACTTTAAAACACCGGGCGGTGAGATGGCACGCCTGCTCGCGCACTATGGCATTCAAGATACCGGCGACTGCTTTCCGGTCGATACGCTCACGCACCTTGACGAGCCCGGCCGTGAAACTGCCCGTACTCTCCGAGCCATCCTAGAGCATAAACAAAGCACCGCGCCTGCTGCTAAAATCTGGAAGAAGTTCGACCCTGCGGTCTACGACCTGATTCAGGAGCAAGGTTTCACCGTGCTCAACCGCCTATGCGCCCTGCGGATGGCCGAAGAGCGTCAGCTAGTCTTTCCCTGTGTCTCAAAAGGCCTACAATCGGATGGCTTTCAGCTTTACGAGTATCATAGTGGTAAAGCAAATACCGAAATCACTCCGGAAGTTCGCTACGAACATTTTCTCTTTTCCCTCTTTGACGAGCTATCTCTAGACCTGGGCGCTCTCTTCGATCGATTCAGTCCCCAAGGCCTACTCTTTCCCAATTCAAAAGCCCTCGCGGAGCTCTTGGAAGAGATGAACCATCCCGAACTGGCATCGCTTTGGGGCGAAGATGAAACCATCGGCTGGATCTACCAGTATTGGAACTCCCAAGAAGAGCGCAAAGCCATGCGCGACGCCTCTGCAACCCCGCGTAATTCCCGCGAACTGGCAGTGCGTAACCAATTCTTCACCCCCCGCTATGTTGTTCAATTTCTCACCGAAAACACACTTGGTCGAACCTGGTACGAAATGACCCAAGGTGAGACCAAGCTCAATGATGACTGCATCTACCTCATACGCCCAGCTAATGAAATCTTCCTAGAGGGCAACGAAACTGCCCCAGAAGAGACAGCTGAAGATTCCTCAGAAGACTTATCCCAAGCAGAGCAGCTTCAAAAGCCGACTTACATTCCCTACCGCCGCAAAAAAGATCCACGTGAGATCCGCCTGCTTGATCCTGCTTGCGGTTCCATGCACTTTGGCCTCTACGCCTTCGACCTATTTGAAACTATCTACAGCGAAGCCTGGGACCTTGAGGTCGGCGACATGCGGAAAGATTTTCCAACCAAAGAAGCCCTCCTTCTTCAGATGCCGCGCCTCATCATTGAGCACAACATTCACGGCGTAGACATCGACCCGCGCGCCACGCAGATCGCCGGGCTCGCCCTATGGCTCCGCGCGCAGCGCACTTGGAAAAATCAAAAGGTTTCCGCCAGCGAAAGACCCAAGGTACAAAGCTCCAACATCGTCTGCGCAGAGCCCATGCCGGGGGACCCCGAACAGCTCGCAGACTTTACCGCCAAGCTCCACCCCGCCATTGCACAAATGGTCACTCACATCTTTGAAAAGATGCAGCTCGCAGGCGAAGCGGGTTCACTCCTCAAGATCGAAGAAACCATTTCCGACTTAGTCGACGAAGCCAAAGAAGCCTGGCAAAAAATCGGCAAGCAAGAGGGCGAGCTTTTTTCCATGGCGGAGCTCGTCAGTGGTGATGGTCGTGCCGGCTCGCCAAAAGCTATCGACACTGGCGACTGGGACATTTCCACCTTATCGAGTATTTCCAACAAACGCTTCTTCCAAAAAGCAGAGACAGAAATCTACGCCCAACTCGCGCGCTACTCAGAAACTGCCGGCTTGGGCTCTTATAAGCGCAAGCTCTTCGCCGAAGACGCCGCACACGGCTTTGCCCTTATCGATCTCTGTCGCAAACGCTACGACGCAGTGGTCATGAACCCACCATTCGGTGAGTGGTCAGCAAAATACAAAACCGAATCCAAGAAAGCCTACCCAGTTAGTTACAACGATATAATGGGTGCCTTTGTTGAGCGTGGAGGGCGCCTCCTACACCCAGGCGGGCGCGTCGGCTCCATCACCTCACGAACCTGTTTCTTCCTCTCCTCATTTACAAAATGGCGCGAACAAATCGTCCTCGATCTACTCACCCCAGAATTCCTGGTCGATTTAGGCCACGGCGTCATGGATGCCGCGATGGTTGAGGCCGCCGCCTACGTCCTGCTCCGTCCAGCAACTGCTGCCAAAAACTAAGATGATCTGCTTCCGCCTCCTAGATGCCAAAGACCCCGCGCAGCCGCTCGCCGATGCGGTGCATGCTTTGGCGCAAGGTGCTGCGACTCAGGACACCTACGCGGTCGATCCGGTCTCCTTTCGCCATGTTCCCAACGCACCCTTCGCCTACTGGGTCAGCGATACTATTCGTAAACTCTTCACCACTCTGCCACCTTTTGAAAAGGAAGAGCGCACCGCGAAGGTAGGTCTTCAAACAAGCGATGATTTCCGCTTCGTCCGCTGCTCCTGGGAAACGCCCATTACGCCTGAGGAGTTGACCCAACGCAACTGGTACCACTTCGCCAAAGGCGGCAGCTATTCACCCTTTTACGCTGATATTCATCTTAAGGTCAATTGGTCGTATAACAACGGCAGGGAAATTAAAGCTTGGGCTGGTAGTTTATATAATAATTCTCACTGGTCTAGAATTATAAAAAGCACGGACTATTACTTCCGCCCAGGGCTGACGTGGCCACTAAGAGGCGCAAGGTTTTCAGCACAGGCAGTACCAAGTAACTGCATTTTTTCTGTAGCTGGTAAAATGGCAATGTGCCTAACTCAATGCGAAAACAAAGTTATACATGGGCTATTCAATTCTACAATTTTTGATTATCTAATTAGAATATCTGCAGGAAGTGTAGGTGGCGTCCAATATGAAGCAGGGTTGATTGCCTCGATACCAACGCCCGAATATAAAGACTACGAAGAAAAGTTGGAGATGAAAAGCGCATTAGCATCTAAAGCCAAAATGCGACCCGACACCGCCAACGCAAACAGCCATGCCTTCGTCGCACCTGCTTTAGCTCCGGGCCGAAGCAACTCCGCCCTTTCTAATTAAGAACGACTTTACCTGAAGATGATCTGTTTTCGCCTCCTAGATGCCAAAGACCCCGCGCAGCCGCTCGCCGATGCGGTGCATGCTTTGGCGCGAGGTGCTGCCACGCAGGACACCTACGCGGTCGATCCGGTCTCCTTTCGCCATGTTCCCAACGCACCCTTCGCCTACTGGGTCAGCGATACTATTCGTAAACTCTTCACCACTCTGCCACCTTTTGAAAAGGAAGAGCGCACCGCGAAGGTAGGTCTTCAAACAAGCGATGATTTCCGCTTCGTCCGCTGCTCCTGGGAAACGCCCATTACGCCTGAGGAGTTGACCCAACGCAACTGGTACCACTTCGCCAAAGGCGGCAGCTATTCACCCTTTTACGCCGACATACATCTCAAGGTCAATTGGGCCGATCAGGGGAATGAGATGGAAACCTTCTCAGGTAGCGTCATTCGAAACTCCGACTACTACTTCCGCCCAGGGCTAACCTGGCCTTCAAGAACAACACAATTTGGCCTAAGGATTTTGCCTAAAAATTGTGTATTTGGGCATAAGGGCCCGACAATATTTTTGGATAATAATAATCCTGAAATGTTATTAAGTCTGCTTCCTGTAATGTTGTCATCAACGGCAGACCAACTTATTTCACTCTCATTAAATGCGGCGGATAAAACAGCCCGTTCCTTCGAAGTCGGCGTCATTAAACGTATGGCCATTCCAGAAAAAAAAGATGACCGCCTTCCAAAGTTAGCTTCAGATGCTTGGAGCCAAAAACGCCGACCCGACACCGCCAACGCCACTAGCCACGCCTTCGTCGCACCTGCATTAGCACCACAGAAAACATATTTATCATGACCACAGAATCCAACCCTTCATTTACATCAGAACCCAATGCCAGCCTCCAAACAGGCGTCGATCATTGGTCGGCGCTCGTGCAACACAGCGAATCCGAGCTAGCCAAGGCGCAAGCCGAGATCGATACAATCGCCTATGATTTGTATGGCATAGAGGGCGACGACCGCGCTGCCATTGAAGCGATGATGCAAAGCGCCGATGCCAAGGCAGACGGTGAGGATGCAGACGGGCAAGACGAGAACCTCACCTCAGCCGATCCCGCTAAGCTCACTTCGGAACTACTGGACTACTGCGTCGGTGTCGCCTTTGGCCGCTGGGACATCCGCTATGCCACCGGGGAAAAAGCTACCCCGCCAGAACCGGATCCATTCGAAGCACTCCCGCTCTGCGCTCCAGGCATGTTACAAAACGCTGAAGGACTCCCGGCCGAACCCAATGAAGTGGATGCCGGATATCCCATACGCATCTCCTGGGAGGGCATCTTAGTAGACGATTCTACGCACGAGGAAGACCTGTACAAACGGGTGCTTGAAGCCTTAACGCTTATGTGGGGCGAGCAAGCTGGTAGTATCGAACAAGAGGCGTGTGATTTCCTCGGAGTGCGTAGCCTGCGCGATTATTTTGCCGAGAAGAAAGCGGGTGGACGCTACTTTAAGGAGCATCTTTCCCGCTTCAGTAAGAGCCGTCGCAAGGCGCCACTCTACTGGCCCATATCCACCGAAAGCGGCACCTATACCCTATGGCTCTACTACCCGCGTCTCAGTACGAATACTCTCTACAGCGCCGTCACTCAATTCATTGAGCCGAAGCAGACTGAGGTCCAAGAAACTTTTGCCAAGCTCAACGCGAAACAGACCCGAACAAAGTCGGAAGATAAGGAATTGGAGCACGCTCATCTCCTTGTAGCCGAACTGGCGACCTTGCGCGAGAGCCTTCTTGAAATAGCGCAATTCTGGAAGCCCGACCTCAACGACGGCGTGCAGATCACCGCCGCTCCACACTGGAAGCACTTCCGGCTAAAGCCTTGGCAAAAGACCCTCAAAGACACCTGGGGCAAACTCGATAATGGGGATTTTGATTGGGCACACCTCGCTCACTCGATCTGGCCCAAGCGAGTCATCCAAAAATGTATCGACGATCGTTCACTTGCTATCGCCCACGGACACGATGAAGCTCTCTGGGCTGAAACCACCGACGCCAAGGGTAAATCCAAATGGCAAACTCGGCAAAATGCCGAAGCCATCGCAGAGGAACTTATTAGCCAGCAAACAGTATAAACTATGTCCTTCGCTGAACACATTAAAAACAACATCTTTAGCCCTCGGCTCGCAGACAAACGCATCCTAGTCGTCTATGATGCGCAGGACCGCTTCCGCGATATTTGCGCTTCACTAGAGAGTGAGCGTTGCAAGGTGATCTTCAGTGAAAAACGTCCGATCTCCTCCCGCCAAGATGCGATGAAAAGGTGGAAGGTGATGTCGGCTGATACTACCTACCAGAGCCAGATGCTGATCCACTGCGTGGAGTCGCCACCGAAAGATAATGACGCGCGGCAGCAGCACCCTTTTGCCTCGTATGCGGCAGTGGGCACTTCATTTCCATGGCGTGCAAGTGATGATTACCGGCAGCTCTGCTACGGCTTCCTTAAAGACCGCACGGCTGAGATCGATCAGCTGTTTGCATCAGGCGATGAACCCGCTTTTGCGCTGATCGACAATCTATCCGGCGGCACGCACTCACACCCACAGTTACAGGCGCTATTTGGCTCGGCTGATGCATCCAAGATCATCCCCGACTTCATGGCGCCGCCCAGCAACTCGAGTATTCCCGCAGACTTGGAGGCGGACACTAACTGGTGCGATGAAATGCGCCAGCTCTTGGAGCGCACGCTCGGCTTAAAACTGAATGCGCAAAGCACTAAGGCAGACACAATTCGCAGAAAGCTTTGGCAGTATTTACTTTTCAGCGAATTCGCTAATGACCTCCCCTGCAAACTTCCCAGCGCTTTAGCCGACATTCCTAAAGCGACCGGCCCGCAGCTGAACTTTGCAATCAGCCTATGTGTCGACTTACGCCAGCATTTAGAAAAAAAGGAAGTTTACCGTGAAGAAGCCGATGTAATCGAAAAAGCGCTCAACTTAGAAAGCGAATGCCATGAATTTGTTGATTTAGGCCAGACGGACACTTTTGCGTTTGAAGAGAAGAATTTTCTCCGTCGTGCGTCAACTGCCATCAGGGCATCTCAGTGGGACACGGCTCATGCAATCCTGGATACCCACAAAACCAGCTTATGGACCGAAGAAGGAGAACGCCGACTGCTCTGGCGGATCTTAGAACTCGGTTTGCAAACACTGGAGAATGTCAAGCGGTCTGAAGAGCAACTGAAGCACATCGGAAGCTCAGGTAAGGAGCTCTGCGAACTTTTCGATGCGGAACTAATCAAGGTAGACCGCTTTTACAGGGAGCTTGAGGAAGCAACGGCGCAGACGCTTTATGGTTACGAAGAAATCGAGGCCATTGTCGAAGCGACTCGCAAGGCTTATCGTGGTCACTTCAATCGGCTGCAGGATAAGTTCCTCCCGGCGGTCCAGCGTGAAGGTTGGCCGCTCAATGAGATGAAGGCAAATATGGCCAGCTACGATGATTACGTTGCTCCAGCGCTGCGTGACAGTAAGCGTGTCGTCTACTTTTTGATCGATGCCTTGCGGCTCGATCTGGCGCAGGATCTCGAATCAAACATCCATGACCACCAAGTGCGCCGCATTCCGGCGTGTGCTCAGCTGCCGTGCGTGACTAAATTTGGTATGGCTTCGCTACTACCTGAAGCCACCAACAAACTTCGATTTGAAATCAAAGGCACGGATCTCTTGCCTGTCTATGACGGTAAAAATGTGGATACCCGTAAAGCCCGCATGGAGGTCTTTGATGCGACGCTCAATGACCGGGTCAGCAGCAGTAATTTATCAGATTTCATAAAGGCGACTAAAACAAAAAAAGCCCGCGAAACATTTATCAAGAAAACTGCCAATACAGACCTCCTAGTCCTAACCAGCGTCGAGCTCGATGGCCTTGGTGAAGGCACCGACACCAGTAACCTCCAACATATTCCAAGGGTTATGCAAGAATTGCAAACGGCGATCAGAAACTGTGCTCTGCTGGGCTATGATACAGCAGTCGTCGGTACCGATCATGGCTTCGTCTGGATTGAGGACTCCGACGCAGGTACACAATGCGATAGACCTGCCGGGGAATGGGCGCTCAAAAAACGCCGTTGCCATCTAGGCACTGGAGAAGAATCAACGGGTACCGTCCGTTTTACGACCAAAGAGCTCAGTATACCCACAGATGCCCCGAGTTTCATCGTACCTAAGGCACTAGCCACATTCAGCAAAGGGAGTGGCTATTTCCACGAAGGCCTCTCATTGCAGGAGAGCCTCGTCCCACGGTTGATTATCAATTTCGCCAAAACGACGCCAGCTGCACGTGTGAACAAGGGCCCTGAAATCGAACTGAGCTACAAAAAGAAGACGGTCTTCCAGCGCATCTTCTCAATCAACGTCTCGTGGCCTGGTACACCGGACATGTTCTCGGATGGCAGCGAATTTAAACTTGTTGCCCTACAGAATAACCAAGAAATCGGCTACCCGATACCAGGTGACAGCGTCGACGCATCGTCAGGCTTTGTTAAAATGAAACAAGGTGAGTCGATCAAAATGGGTATTCGTATAAACGATGATGCCCAAGAAGGCCCAATACACATCAAAGCGATCCACCCGGAGACCGATCTTATAATCGACTCGCTTGCACTGAACTTTAACCCCACTGTATTTTAATCGCCATGACACTCGACGAACTCGACAATAAACTAACCGAAGCATTTGAAGGACGTTGTGTCCGCAAAGATCTGGTGCAGCGCATCAAGAAAGGCACCAACATTCCAACCTTCGTGCTTGAATTTCTTTTGGCACGTTACTGTGGATCCGATGATCCCGATGAGATCAACGATGGCCTGCAGGCGGTTACCGACACTATACAGAAGAACTACGTCCGCCCAAACGAGGCGAATAAGGCGCAGTCGCTTGTGCAGCAACAAGGGAAGCACAAATACATCGACAAGGTGCACGTGCACCACAACGAGAAAGAGAAGCGCCACTGGGCTGAGCTTCAGAACTTCGGCTCGAAGCGTGTAGCAATCAACGAGCGGCACTATAAAAATAATGACAGATTACTCGAAGGCGGACTTTGGTGTGAAGTCACCGTTGGCTACAATAACGTAGAAGAAGATGACTACACATTTTACATCGAAGACCTTCGACCGATTCAGATTTCACGGTTTTCATTTGAAGATTATTGTGAATGCCGCGACGAGTTCACTCGTGACGAGTGGCTCTCGATCATACTACGTACATTGGGACTTGAACCAGACGAACTGAGCAAGCGTCAACAGTTCCACTTCTTGGCACGCGTTTTTCCACTGATTGAGCAGAACTATAACTTCCTAGAACTAGGGCCGCGCGGCACCGGTAAATCTTATGTATACAGTGAATTTACCCCTTACTCGACCCTAATCAGCGGTGGTCAAACTACTACGGCGACACTATTTTACAATAAGCAGCGGAAGGAAGTCGGTATCGTGGGCTTTTGGGACACCATCGCCTTTGATGAAGTCGCTGGCATCAAGGTCAAAGACCCGGGTACTATCACCATCCTTAAGGACTACATGGCCAATGGCCATTTCAACCTGGGCGCTGAAGTCATCGCACCCGCAAGTCTATCCTTTGTTGGCAATGTGGACGACTCTATTGAGCAACTCGTGAATTCAGAGCAGCATGACCTATGCCGGCCATTACCGGCCGAGTTCGACCTCGCAGTGATTCATCGATTCCACACTTACCTTCCTGGATGGGAGATCCCACCTAACAGCAGTAAGTTACTCACAAATCATTATGGTTTGATCACCGACTACTTAGCAGAAGCTTTCCACTACATGTTCTCGAGCGTGAATCTATTCTCTGTCACGAAGAGTAAGCTCAAACTCAATGGTATGCATGAAGGCCGCGATGAAACGGCCGTGATCAAAACCGTTGCAGCCTTCTGCAAGATGTTACACCCAGGCTCAGAGCCTAATACTCAAGAACTCAGTGAATATATCGAGTACGCTATCGAAGGTAGACGCCGGGTGAAGGAACAACTCAATAAGCGCAAGAAGGATGACGAATTTGGCAATATCAACTTAGGATACATCAACGCAGCTGGTGAAGAAACCATTGTCCACTGCCCCGAATCAAAAGGAATCGAGGCCACACAAAATCCCCGCAAGTCGAAGGCCGCAGAGGTCGTGACCCCAGTTGAGTCCACAGCAGTCGCTGGATCGACTGCTGCCAGTGAAATACCGGTCGACGCACCAACATCTCCCACGGAACCAGAATTAGAATCGCCAACACCACTGCCAAGTGGACCAAAAGAAAAAGAAACACGCATCTTCTACGGCGACCGCGGCTTCTCGTTCAAAACATTGTTCATTGATTACCTGAGAGGCGCAAAAACCGTGAAAGTGGAAGATCCTTACATACGGATGCCACATCAGGTAAGTAATTTCCTCAGGTTTTGCGAAACCTGCGTTGAAGCAGGCACAGTCGAAGCGATCACCCTGATCACCAACTACGATGATGAATTTAAAAAACAAGAAGTGGAAGGCAACTTAGTCAGTATTGGGGAAAGCCTAGCATCGCATGGTATCAAACTTGAATTTAAATTCGACAGTCGTATCCATGACCGTCGAATTGAACTCAGCAATGACTGGACCATCACCCTAGGTCGCGGCCTGGACATCTATCAACGACCTGACTCTTGGATGGATATAGGTGCTAATGATCTCGGGCTACGACAATGTCAGGAAACTAACATTGTTTATACAAAACGAAAATAAACTTTTAGATAGCGGTGACAGATCCAAAAAAGATAATTGAAGCTATCACAGATATTGACGAACGAATTGAACTAGTCGCTCAGGAAGAATTTGTTCAAACGTTCTCAGATAGAATCTTTTGAATCTCAGCGAACACTCGCTCATCCAGCCCATTTCGTATAGCCAGTTCTGCGACCATTGGATTCTGCTGATTCGCAGAGGCTGCTACCAAGCGAGGGAGCGCATCCAGTAGACGGCGAAGTGGTGTCAGGGTCTTAATAATTGATTCGGTTGCCTCCGATTGAGGAATAAGGTCTTCACTCTCGCGCTTGAGCTCCAGTTCGCGAAGACTAGCAATGGCTCGTTCCTTACGGCCCTGTTCCAGTAAAAGAGCTTTTTTGAGATCGGCGATGCTTGCGGCTTCAAATTTCGTATCGCGCCCCTGGGTCGGCAACCTGTTGTCACACCATAACCGCCATTCAGTGATGTCTTTCGACTTCGGAGACGTAGGGTCTAAGCGCCACGAGCGTAAGGTGTTCTGAGCTATTCCAAGGGCCCCAGCAAGGGCTTTCCATGATGTGATAGTGATTGGTGTCATAGGTAGAAAAAAGTTTTGAATTTGAATGTCATAAAAACGCAAAGATGCGGGTGTGCCTTGTTCGATTGGATAAGCTTGGAGGACCCAAAAGCATGGGGGTAACTTAGTTTATACTTATAACGATTCGTCATTTTTTTGATTCACCGCTTAGATTGAATACGATTACCGCCATTACTACTCGGTTATTTGTCAAGATGCGAGGTGGTGTGCTAGCAATAGGGCAATACGGCAGCGCTTATATATAAGCGCGCTGCCGTATTGCCGTAAGAGGGCAGAAAATACGTTTTGCCGTCTTTTTACCCTCTTGCCGTAAATGGACTTGGCCCGTATTTAAAGTGGCTTATAGCTCATTTTCACTCGGTGCCGTCGGTAGGTTTGAAGTGTAAATACCGCGTGTGCTGTCATGCTTAAGCAATTTGGCTTCTATCATGTCTTTAATTCGATTGCGTGCTGTTCGGTCACTTACGCCTTCTGCCTTCTCGATTGCCTTTTTTAGCTCTGTGAATTTCCAAGCTAACATCCCCGTCTCAGCTTCAATATCCCGAAGCATTCGCGTGAAATCCTCGACTTTATTAGCCTGTTTAATTTCTCCTGGAGTTCCTTCGATTTCAACAAAGCCCTTCGACTCATTGCACCAATCGAAGCGCACGCCTTGGGCCTCTGGGATGGATCGCTTGCGTGCGCGCTGAGTGAACAAGACGCGACTACCGTCTTTGCCCTGTTTTATCTGCAAGACTGTTTGTGACTTCCTCCCTAGCTGGCTGCCTAGGTGCCCGCGACTCTTTTCATCGCTGCCGGGGTTAAGGTGAAGCACTCCAATGATTGCGACTTCATACTTGTTCGCTGCGGCCATGAGATCGCGCACCAGCTCAATTGCCTGCTCCTCATCGTTTACACTTCCAAGCAAATCGGCAAAGCCATCTATCAAGACTGCTTTTAGGTTATGCTCGCCTTTGAGAATAGCTATTAAGGCCGCCTTTGCGTCTTTCGCACTTTGCCCGGATAAGTGATAGCCTGCGACTTTCTCGGCATTGCATCCAGCCCGTAGTAGTAAGCTCTCGAAATCGTTTCTGTCCTGCTCGTAGTCTATATAAGCAATTCTGCCAACATCAGAACAAGTGAAGCCTAAGTGACGCGTTCCCTCGGAGGTGGCCTTTGCGATTGCTGCCTCGACGTGACTCTTTCCGCTTTTGTCGTGCCCTACTAAGGTTAGAAGGTTACCAGTGTAGAGTACAGGAATGTCTTTTAGTAGTAAGAGCGGCTCTTTAGGTGGTGCTAGTTTCTCTGGGTTAAACTTGAAGGCTTGAAGTTTGTCGAAAAGAGATCTGGTCGATTCGCTATCGTTTTTGTCTTCGCAGTAATCAAAGTCTTTACCGAAAAATTCACGCCCGCTAACACCTAGCTCGTTGTCCCCAAACTCCGGCGCTAGAGCTTTCACAGCGGCATTGAAATCGCCACCGTGATTAAACTCAGCAACGAGCGCAAAGGATGAATAGCTATTCGATGGCTTTAGCGGCGCTGCCTGGTCGCTGAAACAATAAAAACTGCCATTACTAAAAAGAGTCCCACTTTGTCCTCTTTGCTTACCTGGCCGCGTGCAGGGTGTCATCTCGTAGCCAAATTTCCCAATCTTCCACCCTGCTTCTTTCAGAAGATCAGCAGATCGATCCCAGATATCTATGCTGGCTTGGTATCGGTCGCCAATGCGGCCGCCCTCGGTTGGCTTCTTCTTTGGCTTTGGTGCTTCCACCTTCGGCGCAACTCTTAATGGCACCGCGTCCGGTGCATAATGCGCCTCTGGATCGACCGATAGAAAGCACAAGCGGCTCACGTCCTTTCCGCTCTCGTCGGCTTTCAAATCATACATCGTCGCGCAATAGTCTTTGGTCGTCTCGAATGCCTCTTGATGGTTACTGTCCTGTGGTATGCAAAATACAGCTTTCACGCCATTGCCACGTGGCGAGATGAATGCGAGCGCGAGGTGCGGATCAAAGCGCATGTTGTCAACGATCTGGTCTGGGCTTTTGACCTTATCAAAGTCCATGCAAATCAGGCCGCTGTGCTGGATCAATTTCTTTGATGAGCGCTTGCGAAACGTCCCCGAGAACATAGCGCCGGGTAGCGTGAGCTTCAATCTTGATTGCTCATCCAAGTCGTTGCTCGATCGTATGGCTTCAATGGTAGGTGCGAATTTTCCTTTACCTTCGACGATCCAGTTGCGGATGTCCTCGAGGCAATACTCCAATGGCTCCGTCTCCCTTGCGGATTTAACGACACTAATTCGACAAGATCCAAGACCCTCTGGCGGTGTCTTTTCTGCTCCTTTCACGCTGTTATCCACACTCATAGTGTAACCCTTCCAGTTTGAAGTGATTTCACATAAGCATCTGCTTCGCTTACAGGAATACGTAAGCAGCGCTTACCAAGTCTTACGCTAGGGATAATACCGTCTTTGATTAAATAATCGAGATGGCGTGGGCTGATTGAGTAACGAGCTGCAATTTGCGCTCGGGTTGCATAGAGTGGGCTATGCGCCTCTTTACCTAATGTAGTGGTCATGGACGCCATCTTGCCATATGGCATTGGCACCGAATCGCGCTAGCATGCCACGCGTCTACGAATCGTATCAGTTTTTAGTTGTTCACTCGTTCCTTTGAGAGTGACCATTTGATTATAGTCATCAAATTCAATATCGTAAATTTCTTTGTGTTTTCTTAGCCACTCCGTTGAGAAAGATCTCTTCGCTGGCAGGATTTTCTGAGATTGGCATTCTTCGAGGTAGTCATTCCAGGCGTTATCAATTACGGTCCAAATACGAGATACTTTTCTTCGAGGGCGTGCTTTTTTCGCCGCTTTTGTTGGCAGCATCTTTTTTCCGATTTCAGCCTCCCATTTAGCTAAGGTATTAAATGCATGGCACAAATCCCATGCTGCACCG
>Ga0209502_10002568_pt1 | contig 15053 bp, 15 predicted proteins | sample ArcticOcean_MG_C_10_FD_187442 | JGI IMG/M metagenome (GOLD analysis project Ga0209502, IMG submission 187442) | Marine microbial communities from western Arctic Ocean - ArcticOcean_MG_CB11_90 (SPAdes) (version 2) | ecosystem: Environmental > Aquatic > Marine > Oceanic | place: Arctic Ocean...
CTGGTCGTTATGCTTATCCTGGTGGTACTGGTTACAACACTACAAAATTTGGCCTTCAAGGTTTCACCGAAGCATTATTTTTAGATTTAAATCAATACGGGGTAAGAGTTAGTTTAGTGGCTCCTGGCACTGTGTCTACTGGCTTTGGAGGGCTAGAACCTAAGGATTCGTTCTTGTCTCCCAGTGATGTTGCAGAAGTAGTTGCTAATATCATTGAATCAAATTCACGAGCAAATATAAATTGGGTTGAAATGCGCCCTTCTAGACCATAATTATTGATTTGAGAGAAATAAAAATATGAAAAATGAAATGAAAGACCAATCGTTACCATTGCAAGGAATGAATGCTTTAGTCACTGGCGGCGCACAAGGAATTGGTGCTGGTATCTGTCTAGAGTTAGCCTTAGAAGGTGCAACTGTTGCTGTGGTTGATCGTCTGCAAGGCAAAGCTGAGGAATTGGTAAAAAAAATTCTTAAACTTGGTGGAAATGCAGTGGCAATTCGTGCAGATATAAGCTCTAAAGATGGCTGTGAGCAGGCAATAAAAAAAGTCATTGATAAGCTTGGAGGGCTTGATATTTTAGTAAACAATGCGGCCCCTTCTAGAGATAAAAATATGATTAGGAAATTAACCGATGTTGACTGGGATACTCATCAAAGTATCGTACTAAATGCGGCAGTAATATTAGCAGATGCCGCTAGTAAATATCTAAAGGTTAGTGGTCGGGGAGTAATTGTTAATATCTCATCCGTTGTAGGTGAGCAAATATCAGGTGCATGCTCTTGGCCTTATCATGTTTCTAAGGCTGCTCTGAATCATTTAACCCGTTGGCTTGCAGTTCGTTTTGGGAATGAGGGTATTAGAGTTAATTCAGTTTCACCTGGGTTAGTAGACCGAGATGAGGGACCTAAAATATCAGATAATTTGACACTTAGCGGCCTTGCAAATGAATTGGTGCCTCTTAGACGGCCAGCAAAGACTAAGGAAATAGCGCAAGCAGTAGCTTTTCTTTGCTCTCAAAAATCATCTTATATTACGGGGCAGATATTAGTCGTTGATGGTGGATTAAGCCTAGGTGAAGGTTGGTCTCATGCCCTTGTAGGGTTTGATTTTGCAAAAAAAAATTCACTCTGACACTTAGGTCATAATTATTGAATAGATATGGGATTTATAGCTGGATTTGTTAAGGTAGAGATATTTTTATAATATTAAAGTCTCTCCTGCAAGGCTTATAATAATAAACCTATTATCTAATAAATATACAAAGCGCTGTGCATATTTTTCAAATATGACAACTAAACTCTAGTATAATTGACTCTCAGACAACAAGAACCACCAATTCAAAATTTGCTTAGGAAATGGTTAAGAAAACCTTTTAATCCACTATGAAATTATCAGATTATGTCGCCCAATTCCTAGTTGAACAAGGTATTACACATGTATTTGGTATGTCTGGCGGCGCTGCGATTCATATATTTGATTCAATAGATAAGCGATCTGATATAGAAAATGTTTTTGTGTCCCACGAACAAGCTGCTTCAATTGCTGCTGACGGGTATTCAAGAGCCACAGGAAAATTAGGTGTAGCAGTTTCAACTAGTGGCCCTGGTGCAACCAATCTACTAACAGGAACATGTTGCTCTTATTATGATTCAATTCCTACCTTGATGTTAACTGGGCAAGTAGCTTCACATAGAATAAAAGGCTCATTAAAAATTCGTCAATTAGGCTTCCAAGAAACAGATGTTATATCAATCTTTAAGTCAATAACCAAATATGCTGTTCAACTTAAAAAACCTACAGATATAAAAAAGGTGCTTCAAGAAGCAATTTTTATCGCCTTTAATGGCAGACAAGGTCCTGTATTGATAGATATTCCAGATGACTTTCAACGGGTAGATATAAACCCTAAAGATTTAATTGAGTTTTATCCTGAAAAAGAACCAAAGAAAAGTGACTCCCTTATAGAAGAGCATATTCAATCCATGTTAGATATGATTAAAAAATCGAAACGTCCAGTTTTAGTCATAGGGGGAGGAGTAAAAACCCCGGCAGTAATCGATAAATTAATAAATCTAGTTGAACATCTAAATATTCCAGTATTGCTTACATGGGCGGCTTTAGATTTTTTACCATTTAATCACCCATTAAGAGTTGGGACATTTGGAATTTATGGGTCACGTGCAGGAAATCTCACAATACAAAATTCAGATTTATTGATTACCATGGGCGCTCGATTATCTCAAAACCATACTGGAGGTATTCTTAAATCTTTTGCTCGTCAAGCTAAAATCGTTATGATTGATGTTGATAATAGTGAAATGAATAAATTTGATAAGACAGAAATAAAAATTGATTTAAAAATAAATAGCTCCATAAGCGAATTCATTAGAATTTATAATAGCCGCTTCATAGGAGAAAAATTAGAAGATTTGAATTCTTGGAAAGAAAAGATTTTTTATTGGAAAAAAGTATTTCTACAAGAACCTTCACCCAGTCCAGTTATACCTAATTCTTATGTTGACGCAAATGATTTTGTTGTTGGCTTATCAAATCACCTTAAAAATGATGCTATTATTTTTACAGATACTGGTGGAAATTTAACATGGACATGTAATTCCTTTAGGCCAAAAATTGGACAATCGCTTCACTCAAGCTGGAACAATACCCCTATGGGATATTCATTACCTGCATCAATTGGAGCATCCATAAATAACCCAAGAAAAGATACTACTTGTATAATTGGAGATGGTGGCTTATTACTATGCCTTGGAGAGCTAGCCACGGTAATTCACCATAAATTACCAATAAAAATATTTCTGTTTAACAATCACTGTCATGGAATTCAAAAACAAACCCTAGAAACTTGGTTGAGTGGAAGGTTAGTTGGTGTTAACTCTTCATCTGGCCTATCATTACCTTTTAGTTGGGAAGATTTAGCTAATTCTTTTGGATTTTCTGTTCACACAATTAATAGTATTGATGAATTAGATAATCAATTAGATAATATTTATTCTTTATCTGGCCCTGTTTTTATAAATGTAGAAATTAACCCCGAACAGAAACTTTATCCAATCCTAAAACATGGTAATGCACTTGAAAATCAAATGCCTGAGCTCGATATAAATCAAGAGATGATAGTTCCATTATTTAAAAATTAAGGAAGTGAATTTTTGCATACTATGAAAATTGACAAAATAGAACCAACAAAAAAAGCAATAATTATTGGCGCGTCATCAGATATTGGAGCTGCTTTATATAGCGATTGGGAAAAGAAAAAATGGGATGTAGTCGGGACTTACCGAACACTTTCTGACTCCATTCACAATATAAAAAAAAAGAATGCCAATTTATTTGAATGTGATTTAAGTGATGTTAAAAGTATTGAGCAAGCAAGCTCTGCTCTAAATAAAAGCATGTCGCATTGGGATGTATTGGTTTTTGCACCGGGATTACAGGAACCTGTAGAACTTTTCAGTGATTGTGATTTTGAAAAATGGGAGTCGTCAATACAGGTTAATTTTACAAGCCAGCTAAGACTCCTTCATCGCTTACTTAAAAATCGTAATAAAAAAAAAGAAAGCTATCCATCAGTTCTTTTTTTTGCTGGAGGCGGGGTAAATAATGCTCCAATCAATTATTCTGCTTATACTATTTCAAAAATTGCTTTAATTAAGATGGTTGAATTACTTGCCGCTGAAATTGAAGATGTTAAATTTCTGATCATTGGGCCAGGCTGGGTAAATACTAAAATTCATCAGTCTGTTCTAGAAGCCGGGGAACGTGCTGGACATAGTTACTCATTAACGAAACAAAAATTTAAGGACAATGACTTTGTTCCGATGTCTAAAGTAGTTCGATGCTGTAATAAACTAATCCTAGCTCCAAAAGAAATTTTCACCGGGCGTAATTATAGTGTGGCGAATGACCAGTGGGATAAGTCTGATTTTCAAAAATTATTAAAAAATAATCCTGATATGTATAAGTTAAGACGGTATCTTAATGATATTTAATTTTTTGGGATATTTATAGTTACATATTTTACTAGCAGTTATGAAAATATTTACCTAGCCACAAGGTTTAGCAAGCCTTTAAACCTAAAAATATAGTCTGACTCAATTCATGTATATGTTAAAATTTTAACGTTTATTTTATAGAGTTTATTAATTTTGATTAATCAAATTATTGAAGTATTACCAGAAGTAACTATGCATCATTCTAGATGCAGTAATCTATATAAAATTTTAGATAATGCCGCAAAGACATGTGTACAAAATAGTAAGCTATCTTCGGAAGAAAATACAGTAATCAATATTGGTAATTTTGGAAGCTTAATATTTCCTTATTTTAAAATGGGGGCAATTGATTCTTTAGATTTATTTGGCTTAGACGAGCTTATTATTTTTAGTTTTTATTGGGCAAATCGTAATCGCTATAAAGCTACAGCTGATATTGGGGCTAATCTGGGTATCCACAGCATTATGATGAGTCGTTGTGATTTTGATGTTGTTGCTTATGAGCCAGATCCCACACACCTTAAAATCTTAAAAAGAAATTTAGATTTAAATGCCATAAAAAATACTAAAGTCGAGGAAAAAGCTGTTTCTGATAAACCTGGAAAATTAGAATTTATTAGGGTATTAGGTAACACTACCGGTAGTCACTTGGCCGGAGCCAAGTCTAATCCTTATGGGGACCTTGAAACTTTTGAGGTTGATGTTGAAAGTATTGAAGTTATTATGTCAAATTCTGATTTCGTAAAGATAGATGCAGAAGGTCAAGAAAATGTAATCCTTTTAGCCACCAATTCCAAACATTGGGAATCAACAGATGCGATTGTTGAGGTTGGTTCATCTGACAATGCATTGGCGATATTTAATCATTTCAATTCATTAGGGGTTAACTTATTCTCTCAAAAAATAAATTGGGAAAAAGTTACCCACCTTGATGATATGCCTGTAAGTTACAATGAGGGCAGCTTGTTCATTAGTACAAAACTAACTATGCCTTGGTCTTAATAAAATGAAGCTAAACGTTTACTATGACTTAAAGTATTGTCCAATAACTTTTGATTTTACTTCTTTTCTAGTTACCAGTAATGCTATCAGACAATCTATTGGTTACAAAACAATGGGAGTCACTATTGTATGCGATGGATTCAGAAAGCAGAGTCCTAGAGATTTAGAGACAACAATAGAACAAAAAAGATGGAGAGTTAGCCATATTTTAAGTAAATTACCTTTTTTAATTCCAGAAGTTGATAGTGTCACCGTTACCGACAGTCCATTATCAGGGTTACAGTTTCCAGCTTTTCCTGGCGGCTACCCGCCTGCTCCAGGTACATCCTGGGAATTTCCATACTTGACAAGTGAATTTATACAATTTTATAACACCGATATTAATTTACGACCATTCAAATCCTCTGAGGGCGCCAAAAAACTAATAAATAATTTATTCGATGACAATGTAATTACGATCTCTCTTAGAAATTCAAAGTTCGTACCGGAAAGAAATTCTAATTTGGATGAATGGTATAAGGTTTACCAGGAACTTAAAAAGAAAAAATTTAGACCGATTGTAATTCCTTGTTTTGACGATTATATGGGGGATAAAACCTTTGCTAATTATGATTGGGAAATATTTGATCCAGCTGTGATAGATGTTGACTTAAGGTTAGCACTTTATGAAAAAGCATTTGATAATCTCTGTATTAATAATGGGCCAAGCACACTAATAACTCAATCAGACTGTCGTTATAAGTACTTTAAATTTATTACTGAGGGGGTTAAAAATACCTCTGCAGAACATCACAAATTGCTTTTTGGTATCAATCCAGGGGAGAATCATGCATTTGCTATGGAGTCTGGCCAAGATTTATTTTGGGAAACCGATAATGCAGATGTCATCCTAAAGGCGCTTAATTTATAAATGGATAATATTTTTATTATAGGAAGCAATTCATTTTCTGGTGCATCCTTTGCAGACTATGCATTGAAGCAAGGTGCAGACGTTGTTGGAATTAGTCGCTCCAAAGAAGCTAATAGACCTTTTTTACCTTACAAATGGGAAAATCACAGTAATTTTACATTCTATTCATTAGACATCAATCAACACCTAGAAGAGATTATTGCGCTTGTCGATGATTTAAAACCAACACATATAATTAATTTTGCGGCGCAAAGTATGGTCGCAGAGAGCTGGTTAAAACCTAATGATTGGTTTATGACAAATGTAGTTTCAACAATAAAACTCCATGATGAGCTTAGAAAATGTGATTTTTTAAAACGTTATGTTCATGTCTCGACCCCAGAAGTCTATGGTTCCTGCAGTGGTTTTGTAGATGAAAATTTTCCGTTTAATCCCAGCACACCTTATGCAGTTTCAAGAGCAGCAGCAGATATGAGCTTACGTACATTCTATGATGAATATAAATTTCCTGTGGTAACTACCCGTGCAGCTAACGTTTATGGTCCAGGACAACAACTTTATCGTATTATTCCACGAACCATTCTTTACATTTTACTTGGAAAGAAAATACAATTACATGGTGGAGGGTTTTCTACTCGGTCATTTATACATATCAATGATGTATCACGCGCTACCTGGAAAATTATGGAGCAAGGAAAAATTGGGCACACTTACCATATATCTACTAACGAAATAATTTCAATTCGAGAATTAGTTGAATCTATCTGTGTAAAATTAAATGTAAAATTTAAGAATCATGTTGAGGTTGTAGGCGAGCGAGCAGGTAAGGATTCAGCATACCAACTTAAGAGTGCTAAGCTAAGAGATGAATTAGATTGGCAAGAGGAAATTAACCTAGACCAGGGACTAAATGAATCTATTTCATGGGTTAAAGAAAATCTTGAGGTATTAAAAAAAGAAGTATTTGATTATCAGCACAAGTCATAAAAAAATAGGAGAGATATGGGACAAGAGATAGATTTACTAGAAAATTATCCAAAAGCAAAGCGTAACTTGGAAGAGCGACTTGCTTCTAAAAATGAAGTTGATAGAGCTATTGCTAGAAAATTTGGTCGTGATTTTTTTGATGGTGACAGAAATCATGGTTATGGAGGTTTTGATTATATGCCACGTTTTTGGCAGCCAGTGATGCCAACTTTTAAGGACTATTGGAATTTAACAGAGGATTCTTCTCTATTGGATGTAGGTTGTGCTAAAGGTTTTATGTTGCATGATCTTACAGCGTTAATTCCAGGCATAAGCCTCAAGGGCGTCGATATTTCTGAATATGCAATTGAAAATTCTATTGATGACATGAAGCCTCATCTAAGTGTTGCGAATGCAACGAAGCTCCCTTTTTCTGATAATGAGTTTGATGCTGTCATTTCTATCAATACCATTCACAATCTTGAGCGCGAAGAGTGTGGGCAAGCATTACAAGAGATCGAGCGAGTTAGCCGTGGAAAATCATTTGTTACAGTTGATGCCTATCGAAATAATGAAGAAAAAGAGAGGATGTATGCTTGGAACTTAACTGCAAAAACAATTATGTCAGTTGATGAATGGGTTAAGTTTTTTAAGGATGTAGATTATAATGGGGATTACTTTTGGTTCATCCCATAAATTTCAATTCCATTGAAAATTCACTGTCCCTCTTCCATCATATGTATAGGATACGTATGGTTGAAGAGGAAATTTCTCGTCGCTACTCTGAAAAAAAAATGCGCTGCCCAGTCCATTTATCAATTGGACAAGAAGCTATACCATCAATATTTGCAATGACGATTACTAAGGATGATTTTGCTGTTAGTACACATCGTGGTCATGCACATTATTTGTCTAAGGGTGGAAATTTGGATGCCATGATTGCTGAAATTTATGGAAAATCTACCGGTTGTGCTAAAGGTAAAGGTGGCTCTATGCACCTAATAGACCGTAATGTGAATTTTATGGGTACCTCAGCGATCGTTGGCAACAGTATACCTGTGGGAGTAGGATTGGCTCTCTCTACAAAGCTTAAGGGTACCGATCAAATTAGCTGTATATTTTTAGGTGATGGTGCAGTAGAAGAAGGTGTCTTTTATGAGTCTGTAAATTTTGCAGCTGTCAGAAAGTTACCTGTTCTTTTTATTTGTGAAAATAATTTATATTCTGTTTATAGCCCACTTTCTGTGAGACAACCAAAAGATAGGAGTATTGCAAAGATGGTTGAGGGTATGGGAATAGAAATGAGCATAGGTAATGATAGCGATATTTTAGCCAATCAAAAATTAATGAAAAAAGCAGTCAGCAATGTTCGTTCAGGCAACGGTCCACATTTTCTTGAATTTCCTACTTATCGTTGGCGAGAGCATTGTGGGCACAATTTTGATAATGATATAGGCTACCGTAGTGAAGAAGAATTTTTAGAATGGCAAGCCAAGGACCCGTTAAAGCTTCTAGAGAGAAACTTATCTAAAGATAGTATTGATTTAAGTAAAAAACTTTTATCTATCAAAGAATCTATTAATTCAGAAGTATTAGCAGCATTTGAGTTTGCAGAAGCATCACCGTTTCCCGATCAATTAGAAGCGTATAAAGGAGTTTATGCAGCGGAGGGGGCTCAATAATGAGTCAAAAGACTTACACTGAAGCTATCAATGAAGCCTTACATGAGGCTATGCGACTTGACTCCTCAGTGATTTGTTATGGTTTAGGAGTAACAGACCCCAAAGCTATTTTTGGAACTACTGCAAACTTAGAAAAGCAATTCGGTACAGAGCGCGTTTTTGATATGCCAACCTCAGAAAATGCTATGACAGGAGTTGCAATCGGAGCTGCACTCAATGGTACAAAATCAGTTATGACACACCAACGTATCGATTTTTTTCTCTTAGCTATGGATCAACTCGTTAATGGTGCAGCCAAATGGCATTATATGTTTGGTAGTCAAAATTCTGTGCCTATTACAATTAGATTAATTATTGGCCGAGGCTGGGGACAAGGACCAACCCACTCGCAGAACCTTCAGGCATGGTTTGCTCATATTCCTGGGTTAAAGGTTGTTATGCCCACAACCCCTGAAGATGCAAAAGGGATGTTATTAGCTTCTATTTTCGACCCTAATCCAGTGATATTTTTGGAGCATCGTTGGCTACATAATAGTATCGGTGAGGTACCAGATGGAGATATTAGGGTGCCATTAGGCAAAGCAAAAATAATTAAATCAGGAAAAGATATAACCGTAGTTTCGATGTCATATATGACCATAGAGGCAATACATGCTTCAGATTATCTAGAGAAGCAGGGAATTTTATGTGAAGTTATTGATTTGAGAACCATTAAACCACTAGATTGGCAAACTGTAATGGAGTCAGTATCGAAAACTGGTCATTTATTGGCGCTCGACTCTGGATTTTCTACAGGCTCGGTCGCCGGTGAAATTATTGCCCGGGTATCAATGGAAAATTTTAGTGCCCTTAAATCACCTCCTGCAAGATTAGCAATGCCCGATGTACCAGAGCCAACTAGCCCCTCTCTTACTAGAGGTTTTTATGTTAGAGCTGCTGATATTGTGGAAAAAGTAATGGATATGATGGGAAGAGATACTGGCCAGGTTAGGAAAGACCTAATAGAACCAATACCTCATGATGTACCCGGAAAATGGTTTGAAGGGCCCTTTTAATTCTTAAAAAAATGATTAAATTAGAATGAAAATTAATGCTGCAGTTTTAGAGGTACTTGGGAAGCCATTAATTGTTAAATCAATAGATACAGCACCGCTACTTCGCGGCCAGGTATTAATTAAAGTTTTATTTAGCGGTGTTTGCCGCAGTCAACTTATGGAGGTTAAGGGAAAAAGAGGCGAGGATAATTGGCTTCCCCACCTTCTTGGTCATGAGGGCTCAGGCATTGTTCAAGAGATTGGCGAAGGTGTCACTAAAATAAAACCAGGTGATGAGGTAATTTTAGGTTGGGTTAAAGCGGATGGTCTTGATGCTCCTGGAGCTAAGTATAAATTTTCCAATCAAATAATAAACTCAGGTCGTGTAACTACTTTTTCTAATTATTCTATTGTTTCCGAAAATAGATTAGTAAAAAAGCCGATATCGCTTCCTTTTGATATTGCCATCCTTTTTGGCTGTGCCCTTCCTACGGGGGCAGGTATGGTTTTAAATGAGCTAAAACCATCTATTGATTTATCTACTATTATTCTTGGCTTGGGTGGAATCGGGCTTTCTGCGCTTATGGCACTAAAGGCACTGAATGTTAGGATGATCATTGCTGTCGATATTTCTGATGAAAAATTAGCATTAGCTAAGAAATTAGGTGCAACACATACATTTAATTCAATGAGCTCTACCATTCAGCAAGATATACAGAAATTAACAGATGGTGGTGCTGATAGATGTATTGAATCTGCTGGGCAGATAGCTACTATTGAATTGGGGTTTTCGTTAATTCGAAAAAATGGTGGCAAAGTTCTTTTTGCTTCCCACCCACCTGATGGTGAAATGATTAAAATAGCCCCACATGAGCTTATATCTGGAAAATCTATAGAAGGAAGTTGGGGTGGGGCAACTATTCCAGATAGAGACATACCAAAAATGCATGACTTGTTCCAAAAATCAGACACCCCTTTAGGAGCCCTTCTTACAAAAAGATATAAGCTGGAACAGATAAATGATGCTCTAGACGACCTTCAAAGTGGAAAGGTTTTCCGCCCTTTAATTGTTATGGAGCATTTTGAATAAATTTAAAAAATAAAAAAATTTATGTATTAACAATTAGCTTTTTTGTATGTTTCAGGGGTTCCTATATCTATAAATAATTCTTGTGTTTCATAAGTAAAAATACGACCAATTAACTGATCAAGAATTTCTGTGCTGAAATCTTTCGCATTAGATAGTTCTTTTTTTATCATTTCTAATAATTCAGCAGATAATATATAGATAGCTCCATTAGCTAAATTTCCTGGGGGGTTAGACACCTTCTCATAAAAGTTAGTTACCACCCCCCGATGATCTAATTCAACAATTCCACATGAGGTTGGAGTATTGGTACGAAAAGTCATCATCGTTAACAAGCATTCCTTTGGTCTATTTTGGTGTGCCTTAATAAAAGCACTAAAATCAGCTAAACAATAATTATCAGAATGAATTAGTAAACCATCCTCACCCTGAAAAAAATCTAGATTTTTAATTAATGTTCCAGCTGTTCCCATAAGTACTGACTCAGATACTGTTGTTACTTTATTTTTATGCTGACTAGCACTAATATATGACTCAACCTGGCTTGACAGATAGTGAGTGTTGATAAGAAATGGGCCTAAATTAAATTCTACTAATCGCGTTAGCCAAATTCCTAAGAGTGGGGTTCCTTTTATGGGAACTAAGCACTTTGGAATATCTTTAGTTAGCGGCAATAAGCGCTTACCAAATCCGGCTGCTAGAAGTATTGTTCTCATTTTTTTATCTGTAGAAGATTATCAACAAATCGATATTTTATTTAAATTATTTAATTTAAGACTTGAAGGAACTCTTCGATACTTAGAGGTGTATTTCCGATTCGTCCAACTTGTAATGCCGCAGCTAATGAGCCAAGACATGCTGCCTCCCATATGTCTGCTCCGCATGCCATTGCCATAGCACTAGTAATTAATAATGAATCACCTGCGCCTGCCTCATCTTTAACTGCAGTATTAAGATTGGTTATTCTATCTGTCGATCTACCGTCCTTAGCTGCCCTTGTATAAACTAATAAACCTTCCTCACCCAGCTTGAGCAATATATTTTTTGCGACTGACTCCTGCCTTAAACGCTCAGCTAAAACTATTAGACCGTCTTCATGATTACGTGTACTAATTCGCGCTTCTCTCTCAGTTGGGGTTAGAAGGTCCATATTTTTAAAGCGACTAATATCACCAACCTGAGAAGATGATTGACTATCAGCAGCAACAAATATTTTGTGATTTTTAGCAATGTTCATAATATTATCTACTAATGACTGTGGGAGACAACCATAATTAAAATCTGAAAATACCAATAAATTTGTATCCTCGATTCCCTTCTTTATTAATTCAAGCATTTGATTTTGATGCGATATTGAGATGGCCCCTTGATAAAGATGACTAACTCTCAGTAAACTTTTATTTTTACTCCTATAGCGTTGCTTTAGAGTGGTAGGACGACTTTCATCGATAAGTAATGATGCATTTACTCTATTTTTAGAAAGGCATTCAAGAGCGTATTTTCTAGATTCGTCCTCACCTGATACTGAAATAAAATCTACAGATGCTCCAAGGCCTGAAGCATGAGACGCAACAATTCCAGCCCCACCAATAAACTTTTGAGAATCTACTGGAGTTACTACAATAGATGGATCTTCATGAGACATTCCTAAAGCGTGACAGGTAATATATTCGTCTACGATTAAATCACCAATTACACAAATTTTTAATTCAGAGAATTTTTTTAAACGACTTATAAGTATTTCTTTAGTGAGATTATGTTGTTCTAAATATTTAGTGGGCAATGATATTGAATGAGCATCAATTTCTTTGATGTCTTTTTTAATTAAATCTACTGATGAAAAGAAAGTTTCTCCAGAGCTAAATAATAATCGACCACCGTACGACTGAACTGCATCTAATTCTGGGTTTTCAAGTAATTCATGTTCTTTTCCTTTAACCACAATATCAGGCTGAATACGATTAATAATAATTTCAATTGGATCATCTGAGATAAATGCTTCATTTACCAAATTATGACTTTGTACCGCCTCTAATCTAAGGCTTTCAGGAATATGTGCATCATTACCTGCTAGTTTATCCCCTTCAATAACTACCGTAAGTTTTTTACCAGATTTTTTCGCAAACTTTAGAAGTCGCATATGCCCAGGGTGAAGAATATTAAAGATACCGGAAACTAATACTGTGGAGTTTTTTAGCATATTATTTTTCAGGACGATTGAGATACAACCACTGCATAAGCATATGGCCAACAACTATTTGAAGGTCTTCTGCAATCTGCATATCGTCTACTGGAAAGTGAATAGGCACGTCGACAATATTCTTACATTTGCCCCCACTATAGCCTAGTACAGCAAAGGATTTAACCTGCATTTTCTTGGCCTGTTCAACGGCAAGCAAAATATTAGGTGAATTACCACTTCCACTAAGTGCGATTAATAAGTCACCTTTATCAGCCTGAACGGCTAATTGTTCAGAATAAATATGATCGTAGCCTACATCGTTTGCCAGGCAAGTTATTACCGCTGAGTTTGCTGACAGAGAAATTGCTCTTAGGCCACCACCAGTTGTCTTAGCAATTCCATATATAAAGTCGTTAGCAAGATGAATTGCATTACCGGCACTACCGCCATTCCCACATAAAAATATACGCCGACCATCATTCCAGCATTCATGCATATCGCTAGCTAATTCTTCAATTGGAGACCAATCTGAGGTTTGAAGAACTTGTTGCAGTCTTTTTGAGTAGCCTTCAAAAAAATCTTTAATATTAGGAATTTTATTCATAGATTTATTTATTTAGGACTGTTTGTTGCATCCATCTTAAATTATAAAATTGATCTTCATCTTTTAATTCGTTATTTTTATATTTTTGTATTATTTCTTTTATAGCATCTTCAACAGTCTTTTTTGGTTTAAATCCTGTTGCGAGTATTCTATCAGAATTAACACGGTAAGATCTTGGGTCAGTTGATGCGGTGACTAAAATTTCTGCAGGCATTATTTTAGTAATTAGGCTCGCAATATCTTTAATTGAAATATTTTCAAAGCCTGCATTATAAATTCCTGTGAATTCAGGGTGATCAATCAAATGTAGATATAGATCAGTAATATCATCAATATGAATGTTTGGTCGTACCTGATCCCCGCCAAAAATAGTAACTTTACCTTTAGTCAAAGCTTGCATTGTTAGTAAATTCACTGCGACATCAAGTCGCATTCGTGGAGAATAACCACAAACAGTAGCTGGGCGAACAATTTGAACTACCATATCATTCTCATAGCTCAATAAAACGCGCTCACCAACCATCTTAGTTTTATTGTATTCAGAAATAGGTTCTAACTCTAAATCTTCAGTTACCTGAAGTTCTTCCTTAACCCCATAAACACTTCCTGATGACGCGTAGATAAAACGCTTTACTCCTTCTCTTCTTGCTTTGTCTGCTAACTGCATAGTTGCTAAAGCACTGATTTCCCAGGTTAGTTTAGGGTCTAAATCACTACATGGGTCATTAGCAATTGACGACAGATGAATGATGCAGTCAACTCCATCCAGAGGTATTGATTCAGTATTACGAACGTCGCCTTTAATAACTAACAAATTTTTATGTGGCACCAAAAAATTTCCGAACCACTGAATATCGAATGCTATAACATCGCATCCCCTTTCCAATAATTTAGGAATAAGAACATGCCCTTTATAACCACAACCACCTGTAACCAGAATTTTCATAAATATACTTTGATACATTAATTATTTTGACATTTTATCCTAGGCGGAATAGCTTTAGGGTTATTTATGACTACATTTTAATAAAATCACGTTTGCCTAATTTAACACCGTTGGCTCTTAAAATTGCATAAGTTGTTGTCATGTGAAAAAAGAAATGAGGAATAATCCATTCTTGAAGATATATCTGGCCATTTTTAAATTTAAATTTGTTTGTCCGCATCTTAAACTCTATCTTTTTAGATTCAGAGCCCTCCATTTGCTTTGATTTAATTTTTTTTAAGAATGAAACAGTTTTTTTAATTCTCTTCTGAAGATCAGAAAAAGTTACTTCATTATCCTCATAAGAAGGGGCTTTAACCTCAGCTAGCCTACCTACCCCTAACCTCACCATATCAGTTGCAATTTGAATTTGTAAGACTAAAGGAAACATGTCTGGATACAACCTTGCGTTTATGAATATTAATTTATCAATTTTCCTTTTCTCCGCATCTTTTTCCGCTTTTAATAAGATCTTGGAGAGGATATTAAAATTATTGATAAATAGAGGTACCGAAACTTCATACATTGATAAGGACATATTAAAACTCCAAAAATAAATTAAAAAAACTTATTCTCGAATACTAA
>Ga0209502_10002572_pt1 | contig 15024 bp, 10 predicted proteins | sample ArcticOcean_MG_C_10_FD_187442 | JGI IMG/M metagenome (GOLD analysis project Ga0209502, IMG submission 187442) | Marine microbial communities from western Arctic Ocean - ArcticOcean_MG_CB11_90 (SPAdes) (version 2) | ecosystem: Environmental > Aquatic > Marine > Oceanic | place: Arctic Ocean...
TTGGTAATGGGTTGACGCCTAAAGATCTCCTTGGGGCTGAGCGCGATGGCATTCATACTTTAGAAGATGAAACTCAAAATGAATATAGTCAAGTAGCTGTAAATATGTCACATTTTTTTGATGAAGAGACGATGATGGCAGGAAATGCTTACTATAAGCGTTCTGATAGAGCGACATTTAATGGAGATTTAAATGATGAGTTTTGTGATGAAGATGCTTATGATGAAGACGAATGTACTGCGGCACAACTGGCGCTGTCTCAATCTGATGCTGAAAATTTAAATCAAGGCGTCATAAATAGGACAAATACGTTACAAGACGCATTCGGTTTAAATTTACAAACAACATTAGATCAGGATTGGCTTGGTCGTCGTAATCAACTAGTTGCTGGATTTTCAGCTGAATATTCACAAATTAAGTTCGAGCAGAGCGAACAAGAACACCTACATTTAGCATTAAGTGGGCATATTGGTGGAACACCTGACGATATTGAAGTGTCAACTGGTTTAACAGGGAAGACAAAGACCTATGGTGCATTTGTAACAAATACTCACTCTTTAAACGATAAACTTAATATTAATACAGCTATTCGTTATAACCATGTTCAAGTTGACAATCGAGATACTTTTAATGGCCCCGGTTCATCAGCTAGCTTAACAGGCAAGCATCATTTTGAGCGTTTTAACCCATCTGTAGGGATAACTTATCAACCAAATGAAATTCTAACGGCTTATAGTTCTTACAGTGAATCAAGTAGGGCGCCAACCAGTATAGAATTAGGCTGTGCTAATCCAGCACAGCCTTGTAATTTGCCTACACAGATGGCAGATGATCCACCACTTCATCAAGTTGTTGCAAAAACTATAGAAGGTGGAGTGAGTGGAAAAGTTACAAAAGATACTAGTTGGAATTTTTCTGTTTACCACGCTACTAATCATGATGATATTTTATTTGTGTATGCTAATGCATCGAATGGGCTTGGATATTTTACAAACGTAGCTGAAACAACACGAAAAGGTATAGATGTTGGCGTTAAAACAAAATTTGATAAGCTTAATTTAAATATTAATTATGGATTTGTGATGGCACAATACGGAACTAACTTTACATTAGTTAGTGAAGTTAATAGTTCTAATAGTAGTGATGTAATCCAAGTGAGTGATGGCGACTATCTCCCTAACATACCAAAGCATCATTTAAAAATTAGAGCAGATTATGAAATTAAACCTCAATGGAATATGGGTGCGACCCTGACCGGCTTTACATCTTCATACATGATGGGCAACGAAAATCAGCAGCATGATTCTAGCGGAGGATTGCAAGGCGAGCTTCCTGGCTATGTAGTTGTAAATCTTGACTCTCAATATAATTTCCATAAAGGTTGGGATTTTCATGCTAAGTTTATAAATATTTTTGATCAAGAATATGAAACTGGTGGGCGATTAGCGGAAACGCGAGTTCAAACTGATAGAACACATGGTGATGATAGAAATGTTGCTTCTGTAATTCCAGGTGCACCCCGGGCTGGATGGATAGGCATCAGTAAATCATTTTAATGAAATATAAAATAGTAGGTAGTTGGATTTCAGTTTTAGCAATACTTGTTGTATCACTAATGCCAGTAATATCTCAAGCATTTGAGCATAAAAATTTAGATGGCTATGAGGTTATTTGCTCTTCAAATGGTTTAAAAATAATTTTAGAAAGTAGTGAAAATAAAAATGATGCTAAAGATAAATCCACAATAAGCCATTGTAACTATTGTTCTTTTGTAATAGATGATCAAGCTATATCAGATAAAGAAAGAAGCCTTCAAAACCTCCTTATCCTGCTAAATGTTAATGTAACTCATTCCGATCTATCAATAAAAGACCACCCTTTTTTATCAGGCAACCCTCCCCAAGCTCCACCATCAATTTAAATTCATAATCTTAATCTTTTTACTTATGGTAAGTAAAAACGTTAGAAGTTAAAAATTTGGATTGATAAAAATGAAAAGTACAAAAATAAATTTATTAAAAATAGCATCTCTAGTCCTATTTTCACCACTCCTTCAGGCTGAAAGTGAGATTAATATACTGCCAATCGATGTGACTGGCGCAGCTATAAATGAGCAAAGCTATATTTCTGGTGACTATATAAGTAATGAGCTTATTAGATTTAATTCAATTAAATCTAATAATAGTGGGGCACTTCTTGATTACTTTACTGGGGTAAATAGTGCAATCAATTCTGGCGCCTCAAGCATGCCTGTAATTAGAGGCTTATCCGATGATCGTATTAAAATAAAGATAGATGGTATGGACCTTATATCAGCCTGCGCAAACCATATGAATTCACCATTGTCATCTATTGATAGTTCAAATATACAACAGATAAAGGTATTTGCAGGGCTAACTCCAGTCAGTATGGGTGGAGATAGTATAGGTGGCTCAGTTGTGATTAACTCAATGCAGCCAGATTTTGCAAAAAGTGACGAGAAGATTTTTAAACATAAAATTTCTACTTTTTATACAACAAACAATAAGGCAAGTAGAGTAAATATAAGCAGCAGTATTGCGTCAGATAAATTATCATTCAACTATAACGGAAGCTATATTGACGCTAAAAATTTTAAAGCAGGTAAGCATTTTAAAGATTCGAGATTATCTGCAACTGGACGACAATTTATTGATGGCGATGAAGTTGGGTCATCTGCGTTTAAAGATGGTAATCATATGATCACACTTGGATCTCGCAAAGATAATCAATTGATTAATATTAAATTAGGCTATCAAAATTCACCGGATCAAGGTTTTTCTAATCAGCGAATGGATTCAACAAAGAATGAGATTATTAAAATCAATATGGCTTATCAAGATAATTATGATTGGGGAAAATTAGAGGCCAGGTTTTTCAATGAAAAAACTCAACACTCACATAATTTTGGTCAAGATAAACAATTAGCATATTCAATGAATGTTGTTGGGATGCCTATGAATGCAGAAGGCCATAATTTAGGTTTTAATGTAAAAGCAGATATTTTATTTTCTCAAAAAGATTTGGTAACTATTGGCTCAGAATTTCAAAGATACCGTTTAGACGATTGGTGGACTCAGTCTGGCACTGGGCCAATGTCACCAAATACATTTCAGAATATCAATAATGGCGAACGTGATAGATTTGATGTTTATGCAGAATGGCTAAAGTCATGGAAGCCTAACTTTAATTCCTCGCTTGGTTTAAGGTACGGCCAGGTTAGGAGTAATTCAGGAGCTGTTCATGGGTACAATAATAACAATTCAACTGGGTCAACAACTCATAACCAACTCAATAATTCAACAGCATTTAATAGCTTAAATCGCTCAAAAAATGATCACAATATAGATGTTTCATTGCTGGGAGAATATATCGTCAACCAGGAACAAAGTTTTGAGATGGGCTACGCCATGAAAACAAGAAGTCCAAATTTATATGAAAGATATACATGGTCTACATGGATGATGGCAGCAAATATGAATAATACTTATGGTGATGGAAATGGGTATGTTGGAAATGTGATTTTGAAACCAGAAACCGCACATACGTTTAGCGTTTCATCAGACTGGCATGATAAAACCAAAAAAAATTGGTCATTTAAAGCTTCACCATATTTTACTTATGTAGATGACTATATTGATGCAGTTGTATGTAGTCAGGTTGGAAAATCTTGCATGTCTAGAAGTGATGGGTTTTCAACGCTTAGCTTAGATAATCAGGCTGCAAGAATCTATGGTCTCGATCTTTCAGGCTATCAATCATTAGCAAGTATTAAAGGCTATGGAAATATAGTGTTAAAAGGTTCGTTTAGCTACAGTAGAGGTAAGAATACTGTAGCTAATGATAGCCTGTACCGAGTAATGCCAGTAAATACGAGGTTAACATTAGAGCAAAAATATGGCCAATGGACCAACCGCCTAGAAGCAAGCTTAGTTCAAAATAAGACAAACTTATCTAAAATAAGGAATGAATTAGAAACGCCGGGCTATGGATTGATAAATGTATTTTCAACTTATGATTATAAGAATGCTCAATTTAGCTTTGGCGTGACAAATCTATTTGATAAATATTATATTGACCCTTTAGGGGGGAGTTATGTTGGGCAAGGAGCAACAATGATGACTGGTTTAACCAATTCTCAAGGTATGCCTGGGATGGGCCGCTCATTCAATCTTGGATTAACGATTGATTTATAATATCTAACAATCAGATCATTATCTATTGCTATAATACGAATTAATAATAAGAGATTCGTATATGCAAATTGGTACTCCATTAAGCACTGCAGCTACTAGAATAATGCTCTTAGGTAGTGGCGAGTTGGGAAAAGAGATAATCATCTCCCTTCAAAGATTGGGCGTTGAGGTAATTGCTGTGGATCGCTATAAAAATGCACCTGGGCATCAAGTTGCTCATCGAGCATATACTATTGATATGACTAATGCAGAAGCCTTAGAGTCTTTAATTAATCTAGAAAAACCACACTATATTGTTCCAGAAATTGAAGCAATCAACACAGATCTTTTGGCTAAAATAGAAAAGAAAAGTAATCTAACTATAGTGCCAAGCATTAAAGCAGTTCAGCTCACTATGAACAGAGAGGGGATTAGGAAGCTAGCTTCAGAAACATTGAATATACCAACATCACCCTTTGCATTTGCTGAAAACCTTACTGAACTTAAGTCTGCTATAGATTCAAAAATAGGGTTTCCTTGCTTTATAAAGCCAACCATGTCTTCTTCAGGTAAAGGTCAATCAAGAATAACAAAGTCAAATGAGATAAAAGAAGCTTGGGAACATGCAGCTAAATCTGGGCGCGTTGATCAAGGGGTGGTTATTGTTGAAGGACAAGTTGATTTTGATTATGAAATTACTTTACTTACCGTGAGAGCAAAAAATAAAGACGGCGGAGTTTTAACGCACTATTGTGAGCCCATTGGTCATCGACAAGAGAATGGCGACTATGTAGAAAGTTGGCAACCGCAAGCGATGACAGAAAAAGCTTTAGCTAGATCACAAGATATAGCTAAGAAAGTTACAGATGCTTTAGGGGGTTTAGGGATTTTTGGTGTTGAATTGTTTGTGAAGAAAGATGAGGTATGGTTTTCTGAGGTTAGCCCAAGACCTCATGACACCGGAATGGTAACGATGGCAACTCAAAGCCAATCTGAATTTGAATTACATGCAAAAGCAATTTTAGGATTACCAGTAAATGTATCTTTATTAAAACCTGGTGCCAGTTCAGTTATATATGGAGAGCATGATTCTAATATTATTATTTATGACGAAATAGAAAAAGCGTTAGCAATAGATGGAGTTGATATCAGATTATTTGGTAAGCCAGAATCTTTTAAAAAGAGAAGAATGGGTGTAATTTTATCTACTGGTAAGAATACTGACGAAGCAAAATCAAAAGCTCAAGAAGCTAAGTCACTTTTAAGTGTAAAGCTTAAGTAATTCATGACCCTTTAAGCCGGTTTCTGTAATTTTTATGCTAAAATCCGCGCTGAATAATTTTTTTGGTATCCCATGTCTCGCAAATTAAGAAATATTGCAATTATCGCTCACGTTGATCACGGTAAAACAACTCTTGTTGATAAGCTTCTACAACAATCTGGAACATTTGCTCAGCATCAACAAGTGAATGAGCGAGTTATGGATTCGAACGAGCTTGAAAAAGAACGCGGCATAACTATTTTAGCAAAGAATACAGCTGTAACTTATAAAGATACTCATATCAATATTGTAGACACTCCTGGACATGCCGATTTCGGTGGAGAAGTTGAGCGGGTCTTGGGTATGGTCGATGGAGTAGTGCTTTTAGTAGATGCTGTTGAAGGCCCAATGCCACAAACTCGATTTGTAACAAAGAAGGCTTTAGCATTAGGGCTTAAACCAATTGTTTTAATAAATAAGATTGATCGACAAGGAGCACGTTGTGATTGGGTCATTAATCAAACATTCGATTTATTTGCAAATTTAGGTGCGTCAGATGAACAGCTAGATTTTCCAATTATTTATGCTTCAGCAATAAATGGCTTTGCTAAGCTAGATGAAAAAGAAGAATCAGATAATATGAACCCCCTTTTTGAGGTTATATTAAAACATGTAGAATCACCTGAAGGTGACCCAGCAGCTCCGCTACAATTTCAAATTTCAGCACTTGATTATTCTTCTTATACGGGCCGAATGGCGATAGGCAGAATCCGTAATGGAGTTTTAAAACCAGGTATGAGTGTTTCAATTATGTCTGGCGATAAGAAAGTAAGTCAAGGAAAGATAAATGAAGTTTTTGGATTTAAAGGTCTTGAGAGGGTGGGGATTACAGAGGCTCAAGCTGGAGATATTGTAATTATTACTGGGATTGAAGATATTGGTATTGGTTTAACAATAGCGGATACTGAACAACCAGTGGGCCTACCAATAATTCCAGTGGACGAACCAACTTTAACTATGGACTTTATGGTTAACAGCTCACCTTTAGCCGGCAAAGAAGGTAAATTTGTAACGAGCCGACAAATTAGAGATAGATTAACAAAAGAATTGTTAGTTAATGTGGCTCTTAGAGTAGAAGATACTTCTGATGCAGATGTTTTTAGAGTTTCTGGAAGAGGTGAATTGCATTTAACTATTTTATTAGAAAATATGCGTAGAGAAGGTTTTGAAATAGCTGTGGGTAAGCCACGCGTAGTATATCGTGAGGTAGGTGGCAAAAGACATGAGCCTTATGAGAATCTGACTGTTGATATCGATGACGATAACCAAGGTGCAGTTATGGAAGAATTAGGGAGGCGTAAGGGCGAGCTTACTAATATGGAGTCTGATGGCTTAGGCCGTACCCGTTTAGAATATTTAATACCAGCAAGAGGTTTAATAGGATTTCAAGGAGAGTTCCTAACAATGACTCGCGGAACAGGTGTGATGTCACATATCTTTGAGAATTATGCGCTAGCAAAATCTGAAATGCCAGGTCGACGTAATGGTGTTTTAATTTCTTCAGAAAAAGGGGAATCTGTTGCTTATGCTTTATGGAAGTTACAGGAGAGAGGTAAAATGCTGGTATCACCTGGTGAAAAGTTATATGAAGGTATGGTTATAGGAATTCATAGTCGAGATAACGATCTTATTGTAAATCCTATAAAAGGAAAGCAGCTAACCAATGTTCGGTCATCTGGTACAGATGAAGCGGTGAGGCTCGTGCCTGCAATTCTGATGACTTTAGAATATGCTGTAGAATTTATTGATGATGATGAGCTTGTGGAAATAACACCAAAATCTTTAAGGATTAGAAAGCGCCACCTCATTGAACACGAAAGAAAAAGAGCAGCAAAAACCGTTTAATTTAAACTTGGCTAGCAATGTAATCTTCGTAATTTCCAGTAAAATCGATTATTTCATCTGACTTTATTTCTAAAATTCGGGTTGCAACAGAGCTAACAAACTCCCTGTCATGGCTGACAAAAAACAAAGTACCTTTGTATTTTTCAAGTGCAGTATTCAATGATTCAATGGACTCCATATCCATATGATTGGTTGGTTCGTCTAGAAGTAATATGTTGGTTTGTGAAAGCATTAGCTTACCAAATAGCATCCGACCTTGTTCTCCTCCAGATAAGACATCAACTTTCTTTTTAAAATCTTCACCTGAAAATAATAGTCTACCTAATGTGCTACGAATACTTTGATCATCATCTGTAGCCTTACGATGCTGGGTAATCCAATCAAAAACTGAGACACCTGACTCAAAATCCTCAGAGTGGTCTTGGGCAAAGTAACCAATTTTAGCTTTTTCAGCCCATTTAATTGATCCATCATTAGGACTGATTATATTAGCAAGAATTTTTAATAGAGTTGATTTCCCAATACCATTTTCACCAATTATTGCAATTTTCTCACCAGCTTCAACCATAAAATTTATATTATTAATCAATGGTTTATCAAAACCATGACTTAATTTATTTACGATTAACGCCTGCCGGTAAAGCTTATCCTTTTCATCGTACTCAAATCGAATATAAGGGTATTGTCTGCTCGACGGCTTCATTTCCTCTACTTTAATTTTATCTATTTGCTTAGCCCTTGAAGTGGCTTGTTTTGCTTTTGATGCATTCGCCGAAAATCTTCTTACAAACTCTTGTAACTCAGAAATTTGTGCTTTCGCTTTCTCATTTTCTTTGAGTTGCTGGGCTTTTACAAGAGTACTGGCCTCCATAAATTCATCATAATTACCAGGATAGATGGTTAACTTCCTATAATCCATATCTGCTGTATGTGTGCATACTTGGTTTAAAAAGTGTCGATCATGAGAAATGATAATCATTGTTGAATTACGATTGTTAAGAATATTTTCAAGCCATCTGATAGTATTAATATCCAAATTATTAGTTGGCTCATCAAGTAAAAGTATCTCCGGGTCAGCAAACAATGCTTGCGCCAAAAGAACTCTTAATTTTAAACCTGGTGGAACTTCGCTCATTGGTTTATTGTGGAGTTCGTTCGGTATTCCAACACCACTTAATAACTCACTAGCCCGAGATTCAGCTGTGTAGCCATCGTATTCAGCATAAACTGTTTCTAATTCTGCAGCTCGAATATAGTCATCGTCTGTTGCATCAGGATTGGCGTATAACCTATTTTTTTCTTCGTTTGCATCCCACATTGCTTCATGACCCATCATCACCACATTACTTACTAGTAAATCTTCATAAGCAAACTGATCTTGTCTTAACCATGCAATACGCTCTTTATTATCTAAAGCAAGATTACCACTTGTTGGCTCTAACTCCGCTGCCAATATCTTCATAAATGTAGATTTACCACACCCATTCGCACCAATTAAGCCATATCTATTACCTTCACCAAATCTTACTGAGACCTCTTCAAATAATGGTTTTGATCCATACTGCATAGTGATGCCGTTGGTAATTAACAATAATTTTCCTTAAACTTATAAATTAAAAATGATCGAGATTTGTTTGCCCGCAGTAGTATATATTAGTTATGGTTAATATTTCATTTCCCGACGGTTTATTCCAAACAACCTCATCGTTAATGCGACTTCCGATTAATGATTTTGCAATAGGGGAGAGGTAGCTTATCTTATTCTCTTTAATATTTGCTTCATCTTCGCCAACAATCTCAAATACATGACTCTTTTTATCGGCTGTTAAAACTTTAACTTTTGCAGAAAATAAGATTATTTCTTTATTTTGATTTAAAGGATCAACTAATATTGCAGACTTTAGTCTAGATGAAAAATACCTAATTTCTCGCTCAGCACGAATTTTTTTTTGTTTGATATTTGAATCTTCATTGCCAATATACGAAAGACGGGCTTTATCTAAATTGTTTAGGATGCTCTGCAATTCTTTAAGCCCATATGGTGTTACATAATTTATTTCAGGACTAATTGGGCGCTCAGGAATATCAATTCCCGCATGTTCCAAATCAGTTTCTTTTATAAATGCTCTACTCATATTTCGTTATTCATAAGAATAGCTTTTACTTTTGTAGTTTTTCACGGACACTCATCAATAAGGCTTTAAATTCACTATAATTCTTGGCAATAGGGTATTGAGGGAATTCTTTAATAACACTTTCAGGCGGGCAGAAAAGTATTCCACTATCAGCTTGTTTCAGCATTCCAGTATCATTGTAGGAATCTCCTGCCGATATAACTTTAAAATTTAAACCTTGCAATGCTTTTACAGCTTTTGTTTTTTGATCCTCTTGTCTTAAGTGAAAATCTATTATGCTGCCTTTATTATCAATGACCAATTGATGGCAGAAAAGAGTAGGGTATTCAAGTTGCTTCATAAGTGGTCCTGTAAATTCATAAAAGGTATCCGAAAGAATAATGACTTGAAATTCAGATTTAAGCCACAATAAAAATTCTTTTGCTCCTTTTAGAGGCGTAAGAGTTTTTATGACCTCTTGAATATCATTTATTTTTAACTTATGGCTTTGAAGAATTTGAAGTCGTGCCCGCATCAATTTACTGTAATCTGGAATATCTCTCGTAGTTATTTTAAGCTCATCAATACCAGATTTTTCAGCAAATTTAATCCATATTTCCGGCAATAATACTCCTTCAAGATCAAGACACGCAATCATAATTTTCCTATATTTATTATGAATTTATATTAATATTTTAGTTTTAATTATAAATATAAATAACTGATTTAAATCAAATTAATCAAATAGCATTTCTTTAAAAATTTTAAATCTTGTCTTTGACATAGTTCGATTTGTTATGTATTCAACATGATTATTATTCCCCTTTTCTTTGCTTATTTCAATACCCCAAAGACCACCAATTTCATTTGGTAATTCTGAATAGCGGATGTCAATAATCTGATTTTTATTTTTTGGGTTAATTGCAATATAACCATTACTAAACCACTTAAACCTTTTTATATCTTTCGCTTGTTGTGATTTTAGCATTAACCATGGAAATGCAGATTGAATGTTAACCTTATCAATACTTTCACCATTAAATATTTTTGGACTCCAGCCCAGTCTTATCGCATCGATATAAAATTTATCTTGCGTCTCGTATATAGACTTCCATAACAATATATTTCCAATACTTGGCTTTACATTTATTCTTGACGCATCGTGTCCTCTACTTTTTGCTATGGTTTTGCTAACTTTTATAGCTTCATTTTTCTGATACACACCTAGCGAAAGATAGAAAACTGCCCATAATATTGCTATTACTGCAAAAATTCTTTTTTGTTTTAGCCCTGCTATAACTATTAGTATTAATAAGGGAAGTGTGAATAATGGATCAATGATTGATATATTATTCCATGCTATACGTGTTTGACTGAATGGCCAAAAAAGTAATGTTCCATAGCTTGTGCATGCATCTAGAAGTCCATGGGTCCCGTAGCCTAGGGTCGAATAAATCCATGCATCTTTAAACCTTATTTTAAATCTTTTACTTATAAGAAAATGCAGAACTAATGCGCATATTAAGCCACCAAATGGAATAAATATAAGGGAGTGGGTGAATTGACGATGAAACTCTAAAAACAGTATTGGATCACTTTCAGATCTTATAAAAACATCTAAATCTGGTGCTAGGCCAGATAAGAATCCTAAAATACCAATTATTCCAAGTGATTTTTTATTACCTATAGATTGCGGAAGGGCTGCACCTATAACACCTTGTGTTAATGGGTCCAATTACCCATTCCTACTCAATAATAATTCCGAGTTATTCATTTCTTAGATTTTTTGACACCAAAAGTTATACATACCTAGAAATATATCTGAGTTTTGTTTCTCAAAATCATCCCATCTCTCAAGATCATAAACAGAATTCTCTGAAAAGCCTTTAGATTTAAACTTTTTCACCACTTCCTCATCACCAAACCCACAAAACTCTAAACCTAAGTAATTAAGGGAGTCTTTTATTTTAGGAATCGTAAAACGATGTTCTTGTAAATGAAATAGAAGATCTCGCAATGTGCTCATACTATAAAAATCTCCAAGTGACATTATCCGTTTGTGATTTGTATCTTCTGAACAGAGGATCTGCTTTCGGAATAACTTCATTGCTTTATCACTTGAATCAATATTCGCTCGCTTTATTTCATCACGCATTTGGACAATATCTCGTCGAGCTAGCTCACTATAGAGACCAATAAACATGAGGCCTTCAGATTTCAAACAATCTGTAAGAACTTTCCAGCCGGCCATGGGGTCATTCATATGATGAAGCACCCCAGCACTTTCAATAATATCGAATTTTCGATCAAGCACTGCTAAGTCTAATATATCGGCTTGCATGTATTCGATGTTTGAAATCCCCAATTCCTCTGTCTTTCTTTTAGCATATGCCAAGCTACTTAAGCTCAAATCGATTGCAAGAACATTGCATCCGCTGAACCTAGATGCTGTGGTGATGGAATGCTGGCCTGTTCCACACCCAGCTATTAAAATTTGAGGAGTACTGACCTCATTAATACCGAAATTTAGTAGTTTTAGATCTTTTGTAACCGAAGATATTGGTTCCGCAACAATTGGCAGTCCAATGTTCACCCATCTAGGATATGGATTTTTCTCATACTGCTCTCGAACTTTGCAAGAAATATTGTCTTTTAACTCCTGTAGTAAGGGCATCTTAAGCTTTAGCCGTTTTTCCTCATTAGGCTCTAGTATCTGGCTGCGTTGCAAGACTTCTAGCTCAATAGGTATTGTCAGTGATTGAATCCATGGATATTCATGCAGTGCTTTATAGCTGGCAAGACATGTTAGCTCTGATGAGCTAGGCTGCTGACCATTAGCCAGCTTTTTTTGTAGAAGATTTTCTAATTTTTTGAGGGCTTCAATTTCCTCATCTGCTTGATCGTATAAATACTCATTCGTAAAGCACTGCAATGATAAGGCACATTGGAACCTTATTATTTTTGAATTATTTTTTATATCGGAAATACTCAGTAAAATTGCAGACCTCATACTTTTAAAGACAGCCTCAAGCTCGGGATCAGTAATAGGACAAACCACCATTAACTTTAACAGTAAGGGAATATTCGATAAGGCAATCATAGTTTCTTGGAGTGATTGCGATATCTTACCTTCAGAATATTTTTTTATAGTATCTTTAATGACAGGATCAAACTTCAGCAAACTAATTGTAGCTTTTGATATATTCACTGGCCGAACAAGCTTTGCTTTTTCTAGAAGCTTGCAAATTATTTTTGATAGATCTGGCATAGGCTGGCTAAATTTATCGATGCTTTTTAATGTGATACCAATATTATAATAGGCTTGTAAATATACAGGGTTGATTTTGAGAGCCTGTTCGTAGCAATTGATAGCATCTTCAAATTGCCCTAAATCGTGAAGGATGGCGCCCAAGTTACCATGAGCTTCGGCATCATTAGGATCAAGCCTCACCGCATTTCTATTAGCAGCCAACGCTCCATCTACCTCGCCTACTTGTTTAAATACTGCTGCAAGCACTTTCCAACTTAATGAGTGATCAGGAAATTTTTCAGTTAGCGATAATGCTATATCTCCAGCTACCTGAAACTGACCACTTTGATAATGCGCTATCATGCTATCGATCTCTGCCTGAGGTGGAGCCTTTAATGGGGCTAGCTTTCCTTGTGTCATCTGAATTCTTAATGCATCAAATTCCTCCCCTTCAAATCCTGCTTTCTTGGCTTTTTGAATGGCTAGCTTGGCTCCTTGCAATTGGTTTGCATTAATCACATTAATCAGCGCATCAATGTAGCTTAGCCAAAACTTTTCTATTTTAGGATTAGAGTCGAGCGCGGTCTTGAATAATGGTAGCGCTGACTCTGGTTTATTCGAAGCGACAATTAGAATTCCCAAGTTATGATTGGCATCTGGATTTTTTGGCTGGGATTGCAAAATAGACCTATAAATGCGCTCAGCTTCTTGAAGGTTACCTTCATTATGTGCATCAACGCCATTCTGTAATTCTTGGTCGATAGTGAGGCTCATTGAATGTCCATAAACGCTAATTCATACATGTTGTAAGCATCCGTGTTAATTGAATAATAATTTGTGAGTAAGGTATTTGTAATCAAAACTATTACTTTTTTTTCAGTGGAACATTTGCTAAAAATCTTATTATTCTGGAAGTTCGGGAAAATTCATCCAGCCGCTAATAATATACTTTGACCCTGAATTGATAATACTTCCCTTGTGGGCATGAGTCCATTCAGCAGGCCAAATTAAAGTTAAACCCTTTTTTGGCTGAACTTTAATATCATAATGACTAAAATAGGTCGCCCCGCCTACACTTTCATCAACATCATTTAAGTACGTCATCCATGCTAGAACACGGTGAAGAGTGTCTAATCCACCACGCTCCGTATGCAATTTTTGATAGTGCTGACCACTAAGGTACCTCAGAAGAACAAACTGCCCGATTTCTAAATTCCCACCAAATTCCTTTAGAAATGGCCATTGGTCAAGATAATCTTTGTGGCAGTCAAAGAGGTTGTGAAAGTATTGGCTAAATATTTCATTACCAGGCAAGTTAATTTCATTCGGTGAGATTCCGATATCAGTACTCGTTTTGGCATCTAAATTTAGACCGCCTGCAGTTGCACCTCTTTTTTGCTTTTCCTTATGTGACTCAAAATAATCTATCAAGCCATCACATAATAAAGCTGGCTCCATCATCCAGGAACCAATAAAGTTGGGGCTCAAATTTGCATTCTTTAAATCTATTCGTTGCATTCGATACCTCCTATTTTAATGAGAACCCATTTTTTGTATCAAAAGAAATCGCGCCCCATGCTCGTCTTAGGCTGTTTAGACCTTTATTGTGCTCACCTTTTTTCATAAGCACAATACCTAAATCACCTATCGCCTGCTGAAAATCTTTGTTGATACTAATGGCATTATTGTAACTCACAACAGCTGAATCAAACTGTTTAAGTGCGGTTAATGTATTACCCAAGTTACAATGAGCTTCTGCAAAGTCCGGTGAAATTTTAATCGCTTGTCTTAGACTTTCTTCAGCTTCTTTAAATCTACCAAGCTCTTTCATAGCGGCACCTAAATTACAATGAGCCCCGGCAAAGTCTGGTGAAATTTTAATCGCTTGTCTTAGACTTTCTTCAGCTTCTTCAAATTGTTCCAAATCGATTAGGATGGCGCCCAAGTTACCATGAGCTTCGGCATCATTAGGATCAAGCCTCACCGCATTTCTATTAGCAGCCAACGCTCCATCTACCTCGCCTACTTGTTTAAATACTGCTGCAAGCACTTTCCAACTTAATGAGTGATCAGGAAATTTTTCAGTTAGCGATAATGCTATATCTCCAGCTACCTGAAACTGACCACTTTGATAATGCGCTATCATGCTATCGATCTCTGCCTGAGGTGGAGCCTTTAATGGGGCTAGCTTTCCTTGTGTCATCTGAATTCTTAATGCATCAAATTCCTCCCCTTCAAATCCTGCTTTCTTGGCTTTTTGAATGGCTAGCTTGGCTCCTTGCAATTGGTTTGCATTAATCA
>Ga0209502_10002573_pt1 | contig 15021 bp, 9 predicted proteins | sample ArcticOcean_MG_C_10_FD_187442 | JGI IMG/M metagenome (GOLD analysis project Ga0209502, IMG submission 187442) | Marine microbial communities from western Arctic Ocean - ArcticOcean_MG_CB11_90 (SPAdes) (version 2) | ecosystem: Environmental > Aquatic > Marine > Oceanic | place: Arctic Ocean...
CTATAATGTACAAAATGGGTGAAAATGCAAGTCAGCGGACATTAGCAGATGAATCTCATAAAAGTTCAAACGATTACAAATCTGCTCTTGCACTATTTGGTGGTGGAGAAACTGAAGTAACTAAGGCTGCAGACCAATCCTCTCAATACGATGGAATTATTTCCGGCGATGGACAACAATCTTCGAATAATGCTGAAACTGTGGATAAAAGAGTACTACCAGAGATTACTGTGAGGACTGAGAAGCCTAAGCAAGTACAATCCACTCCTCCTGCAATTCCTACTAGGCCAGCAGTACCATCCAAAGCAGCGCCGCCGGCAGTACCATCCAAAGCAGCACCACCAGCAGTACCACAAAATCCAGCGTTTACTTGGGTTCATCATACCGATGGATATCATTACAAGAAAAAGGGAGATGGAAGTTTTGATGCAACTCCCCACGTCAAGAATAATAACGGAACCTATATTCCATACTCTTGAGATTATAATGTCTAATCGGCATTCATCAAACGGGGTCTGGGAGTGCAGAATTAAGCAGTGTTACATCAAACTCTGCTCCATTAATTGGTACCTTCAGTTCAAATTCATTTGATACAGAAGGATCTATTTCTCCAAAGCACCCGACCCATGTATCTCCAATAATTACTTTTGCAGACCTTCCAGCCAACCAAGGACCTTCACCATTTGGTAGCGCTTCAATTGAGTATTCCTTTGCCCCTAAGTCTCTGAGCATTGCTTGAACTCTGCCACGGACAGCAGCAAAACCGCCACCCTTTTCAGCCATCAAGAATGCAACACGGTCGCAATTCTTGTGATCTCTAACAACAGTTCCCAATTCGTATACTCCTTGAGGTAATTCATGGTGGCGGTTACTTGCAAGTAATCTAAATAATCCTGGAAGAATATACTGTCGCAATAGTGTATGGTCGATTGTAATTGGGTTGGTGATTCTAGTAATGTCTCCACTTTGTTGCCATCTCATCAATTCAAATTGGTCACGGTCATTTGACAAAGTCAGTGACTGGATTTGCATGAATCCAAGGCCTTGTAAGGAGTCTCTAATTCTCCTTCTAATATGATTGTCCAAGCGTGGAATTGCGGTTAGTGGGGCCTTAGCAACATCTTGGCCGAGATCTTCATATCCATGGCCAATAGCAATTTCTTCAACTAAATCTACTGGGTGTAAGATATCAAATCTCCAACGAGGCATGATGAAATTGAGCATTTGCTCTCCAGCAGCAGCATCAGCCATACGTTTTGGAATATTTGGGGAGTTTTCAGGTGCGGGGCTGAGTCCAGAAAAAATACCGCCCATTCGGTTTATTGAAGTAGATAGTTCATCAGATGAAAATTCTCTTCCAAGTAGACCATTTACTAATCGCTGTGGTACGCTGTGATTTATTCCATCTCCATTAGGAACAATCTCGTCTATTCCATCTATACCATTGATAATTACAGATTCAACGATTCCTCCATGCTCCGCTAATTGCATTGCGATAAGCATCAAAGATGATTGGCAAGCACGGCGGTCCCAGCCGGTAACATCAATGAAAAATTCAGTGGTAGAATGTGTTACAGTGGTATGTTCTCCATTGATGATTGGAGGGAAGGATAGAACTTTATCGCTTGAGTCCAGTATGATCGGGTAACGTTCCATATCCGCCATTAGATGAGCATAATCAATACCCTTCGGATGGCTTTCTAATATTTGTGTAATAGTCATATCTTGTTCCATAGCGAGTGGAGTGAAAGAATAATCCTTGTCAACTCCTAGTACTCTAAACGGAGGCTGTAATTTTGCTAGGTCATGAACGCCAATGGAGGCACGCTTCCTACCACGGCCTAAAGCGAAATGTAACTTTTCTTGATGGTCCATCAGTGTTTGAATGAATGCATCCTTTTCAGCCGAAGTTGTGCCAATATTGACACCTCTGACAACCGCACCGAGTATAACTGGCCTAATCGTTGCAAGTTCCGAATCAACATCGATCTTGATCATTCCTTCAATGACATTCATATTTGGTGCAGCCTTAGTTCCATGCAAAAACGGTCTGAGAGCAAATGCTAATGTTTCTCCGGACAGCAAGTCTGGTCTATCTGGGAATATCTCAATGTCTAGAACCTCTTCATCACAATTATCAATATCAGTTCCCATCAATGGTAATTGGTCTGCAAGGATTGCGATATCGTGTTCAAGTCCATGGGACTTCATAAGTTCGGCCAATAAATTCTGTTGCACGGAAATTGTCGGAATAATATCACCTCGCAAACCAATGTGGTAATGGGCGCTCGTATCCGGCTAAGCGCAATCCGCTAACCGCAGCAGTTTCATGGTCCAAAGCACGTAGATGTGTTCGCTTTAACTCATCGATTGAGGATAGACCTAGACGGCGCAGTATTGTCGTAATGTCCGTATTTATGCTACTCAACCAGTTGGCCAAATCAGTCGCTTCAACCATTGGTACTTCGCAACAGATAACTGAGATCCCACTGGCTTTTAATATCGCTAAATCATGCCCGTCAGCTGAAAAACCAAGCAGAATTCCTGCTTGAGTAACAGTCCCTTCGAGATGGCTTTTGCTAGAACGCCCAATCAATGGTAATGATGCAGATTCTGGCAGCCCAGAACCATCTTCAATACGCGTCACTGCAAGGTCAGTATTGTGGTGTGAACTACGAACATGTAGTGCTTGAATCCTTCCCAATCCTTGGATAAATATGACTGGTGCTGAATATCCAACAAGATATGTAGTGGCTACGAGCATCCCATCCATTTCTTCTGAATTCATCGCCGGTAAATCATCAAGGTCAAATGCAATACCTCCGGCATTTGATAGTAATCGCGGCATATCGGGTAGGTTTTCTGAGTTTATCATCACAATGTCGATTGGGCGCGGTGAATCCAAAGTGATAAAAGGCTGTTGCGATAGTATGTTTGATGCTATTGCATCTTCATTTTTGTCAATATACAAATCCTTACCACTTGGTACAATAGGCAATAGTGGGAGAGGTAATGCAATTGGTGTATTTTTTCCATTTCTTTCACCTATCAGTGCTATTGTGTCTGTTACAGAATAACTTGCTAATTGATGTTCATCGGAAGGAACTAGTCCTATTCCGGTTAAATCTCCACTTGAAACAACATCCCCTCTACCTTCAACATTCAATATTGTGCTTGGAATTAAGCAAACAGCATCTTTGGGAATTTCTAAATCTGCTTCACCAAGAAGTGAATTGATATCTTTCACTTCTTTTGCAGTCAGTGGTCTAAGTGAAACTCCACTCGGAGGGGTAGGACATCGTCCATTGATTACAATACGTCCACCGGTCATTCCAGAACCAGGTTCGCTACCGACATCGCCATGAACGACTATTAATCCATCAGACATTCCACCACCGATTCTTGAACCAGTCGAGCCACGGATTACGATTAGTCCGCCAGTCATCTTAGCACCAGCATCATTTCCGACACCATCTAGAATTGTAATTCTCCCATTTCTCATGGCATACCCTGCATGATTTCCTGCCATTCGTTCGCACAGGATTGTGTTTCCATCATTAGCTGCGCCCAAGAATGATCCAGCATCTCCTTGGATAGTAAATGCTCCACCTTGTCCATATGAAGCGATCCAAGAACCAAATACTCCAAGTCCTCTCATTCTGGAACCTTTTGGCAATGCCGGGCACAATCCGAGTTCTCCATTCTTGGGAACTTTATCGCCAGCAGGGTTCCATCCAATACGGAGGATCGCATTTTGTTCAGCCGCAGCGAGTAACTTTGGTCCGAGTTTGTCATTGATATTGATTGACCTTTCAACTACTTCAAAACTATCCGCCATAAACTGTGGTGTGCACGACCTGCTCAAATATCCTCCCGTAGGGAGGGCGAGAGATTCATCGGTTTTAGCGCCAATATTTTGAATACGATGCATATTTGATGTCCAAACTAGACATCCTCAAGCGCATTGTTTATTGAGGGGGCGCATAGGCAAAGCAAATAGGGAACACTATGGCAATCAAAGTGGCAATAAATGGATATGGTACCATCGGTAAGCGTGTTGCAGATGCAATTGACGCTCAGGATGACATGGAGATTGTTGGAGTTACCAAGACTCGTCCTGCATTTGGCTGCGATTTAGCCGTAAGGAAAAACTTTCCAATTTATTGCACATATGACGATGCTGATAAAATAGCAGCATTTGCTGATGCTGGATATGAATGCCATGGCGGCTTAGAAGAATTGCTGGCAATTGCAGATGTAGTAGTTGATTGTTCTCCTGGTAAGGTAGGTGCTGCCAATAAGCAAAAATATGAGGCTGCAGGAATTAAGTGGATTTTCCAAGGTGGGGAAAAACACGCAATGACCGAGATGTCTTACTCTTCTTCAGCAAATCATTTAGCCAATTTGAATTGCAATGGGACTCGTGTAGTTTCATGTAATACAACTGGTTTATCACGAACTTTAGTACCTCTCTACAATTACTGTGGGCAACTTAAGGTTGAGTGCACAATGATTAGGCGTGCTGCCGACCCTGGCGACTCTAACAAAGGTCCAATAAATGCGATCAAACCTGTATTACAAGTTCCATCTCATCATGGTCCTGATGTAATGACTGTTAAACCTGAAATTGAAATTAATTCGATGGCGGTTGCAGTACCTACAACTCTAATGCATTGTCATTCAATTGTGGCCACACTTCCAGAAGGACACGGACTTACTACTGAATCGGTAATCGAAATGTGGAAAGATTCTCCAAGAGTAATTGTAATGAATGGAGCACAGACTGGCATCTCAACAACTGCTGAAGTAATGGAATTTGCTAGAGATATCGGTCGGAAATGGGGCGATTTACATGAGATTTTTGTATGGGAGGATGGTGTTAAATTATCTGGCAATACCCTATATTATTTCCAAGCGATTCACCAAGAATCCGACGTTATTCCGGAGAATGTGGATGCGATTAGAGCCCTGATGGGAACTGAGTCTGATTGGAAAGCAAGCGTTGCAAAAACTGACGCAGCAATTTCGCGATATAACCACATTTGATTCCTCCGTAGGAGGAACAATAGAACACAGTCAAGGCGCGCATTCAAAAGCGTTACGAACTTCGCGAGATATATGATGTCCTCTCGCAATGCCATAATAATGCTAGCATTGTTGTTGATAACATCTCTTTCTCCAGTACTAGCCAATAATCCTATATCGCAAGATGATTCTGAGCAGAACTTTGATGATAGTTTTACGTTGACTAACACACAACATAATTTCCTATCTACATTGAATGAAGAACAGAAATTACAATTGGCAGTTGACCATTGGAGTCAAATGACCACTCCACAATCAATCGAGTCAGATATCAAGCCTTCAACTGGTATACTCAACTTGGCAATTGGTTCATTTGACCCACTCAGTGAACAATTGCCACTCCTCGATTCTAATCTGTTACGCTATGATGACAACCTAGTTACTGGATTGGCCATTATTCAATTATTTTCACACGATGGAGCAGTTCTTGAATCGCTCTCAAAAGATTATGATTTTACAGTTCTTGATTTTATTTCTGATGAGGGTTGGTTAATCCGTCTTCCGCAATCAGGTGTTGGGTTAGCAGATTTGCAGCAGGATTCTAGGATTCGTTGGGCTGGTGTTGAGCATCCTGCAATGAGGATATCTCCACTTATTCTTGATAATCCAGCATCCTTTTCAAAGATCGCAATCGTTCCTGCCTCTGATTTGGCAGTTGCTGGTTTGAGCACTCTCGCAAAGGATATCGTGGCATACGGTGCCGAATCTACATGGTGCGGAGTTGGTATTTGTGAAGTTAATATTGCAAGCAGCAATGTCGCAACTGTAATCAAACAAATCGCTTTTGATGGTCGTGTAATTTGGCAAGAACCGAGTTATGACTTAGAATTGCACAATGCTGTAGCAGGTGCATTGTCTGGGGTATTAGGTGTGTCGAATAACGCGACATTTACCCTCGATGGTTCAGGTGAAATGATCGCAATAACAGATACAGGGCTCGACAGAGACCATCCAGATATCATCGGAAGAGTGATTGGAGTATACACCCAATTTGGGCTGGACCCATCGCCTGGGGATACCAATTCTGGCCATGGAACTCACATCGCTCTAACAGTTGCTGGTGATGGAACTAGCGATTCAGCAGCAAAGGGTATAGCACCAGGTGCAAACATTGCGTTCTATGCTCTAGAACACGATGCTACTGGAGTTTTTGGTCGTCAAGGCTCAATTTATAACATGTTAAAAGACGCTGAACAGATGACTGCGAGAATAGTGGTCAATGCATGGGGTTCGAATGGAAATTACGGCCAATATACAGCCGATTCACGTTCGGTAGACATATTGGTCGCGGATAAGCCTGCAATGATGCCAGTCTTTTCTGTCGGTGATAGAGGTTCAAGCGGTGCGAATCAAGTTACTGCACCTGCTACCGCAAAGAATGTTCTCGCTGTCGGTGTCTCAACTACTGGGTCAGGTGGAACTGCTGCAATAGGTAGCGTCGACGCAATCTCCTCACTTGGGCCTAGCCTTGATGGCAGAATCAAACCGGATGTAGTAGCACCAGGCATGGAATTATGCTCAGGTCGTGCAGAAGAAGCGAAATATCCCGCCGGTAATGCTTGTGCGACAGGAACTCATGGAAATGGTGAATCATTGTATATGTCTGTTTCAGGGACAAGTCAAGCCGCCGCTGTCGCAGGAGGGGTTAGCGCACTTACTAGACAATTTATCCGTGAAGAAATCGGAATTAGCGCGCCATCCGGTTCCCTAGTTAAGGCAGCAGTAATCAACGGAGCTGTAGATCTAGGTGCTGCTGATATTCCGAATTATGCAGAAGGTTGGGGACAAATAAATCTTGAAAATACTGTGTTGCCGATGGAGGGAAGCACAGTTCTTGATACTTATTTTGATCATAATAGTGAGATTAAGGCTGGCTATGGACTACTATATGCATTCGATTTAGACCCAAGTCATGGAATTGATATCACATTAGCATGGACTGATGAAGCGGGTAGTGCAAATGCACCTCAAACTGAATCACGTCTTGTAAATGACCTTGATTTAATTCTTGTCGACCCATCCGGTAACGAATGGCTTGGCAATGTATTCAGCAATGGTTTTACTCAAAGTGGTGGGCAATCTGATGATGTTAACAATGTTGAAAGAATCAAAATAGCAGCAGGCACATTATCTAACTCTGGTCAATGGCTGGTCAAAGTAATGCACAGAGGTGGTACTGCACAAGCATTTGGCTTAGTAATGAGTACTAAAGCAAACCCTTCTCCAATGGCAGATTATACAACCTTTGATGGTAGCATTGTAAGTTCTTCAACCAATCCTCTCAAGAATGATCTTGTGAGACTTGCAATCGCTTGGAATAACCAAGGTACTATCAATGCCGGTGCAATGCATGTTGTTCTTGAAGATTTGACAACTCAAACAGTTCTTTATGAAGGTGATACTTCGCAGTTAGGTCCTGGTGAATTGGCATCAGTTTCTATTTATCATTCATTCACAACCACAGGTACTCATCAATTAAAATTGAGTCTAGATACCAACAACCAAGTTAGTGAAATGAATGAAGCAACTGTGGGTATTAATAACAATATTTGGGTTGAAGATATTGAAGTGATGGCATTAGGTGTGCGGGTAATCGCACACAATCTTGATGGAACAGTTCCTACTACCGCTGAAGACAGAGATAATTCTGCTATACGTAACTTTGATGTCGCTAATAGTACTGGAATAGATATTCCTTTAACAATTTTACATGAAGGAACTGGCAATCAAAGTGTCTCTATTTATGCCACAAATGTGCAAATGCCAGACCCTCAAAGGCCTGAGTTGTTATTACCGCCTACAGATGCATGGACAAGAGTATTATCAGTGAGTGGGCCATTTCAGTTAACTGGACAAGGAACTTCAGGAGATAGCACAACAGTTACGCTTCATCTTGAAGATGAATCTGCTAATTTAGATGATGAAGATGAACCAAGGTATGCTAGAAATGGGGTATTTGTTGTTGATGTTACAGTTAGTTATCAGTCTCAGCCAACAGTGGCTCACACCCAACGCCTGACAATAAATATTGACAAAATTGATGACGTCAATGTAGTCGCAGCAGGAACCAATGGCTTAATGGCTGAACCAGGGGAATCAACTGCCTTTTCAATCTCTGTAATGAATACTGGAAATGCCCCCTCTCAATATCAAGTTGATTGTGTATCGGAAAATAGATGGCAAGTAATGCTAGGGGGATCTAATTCTTCTTCTCTACAATTTGAACCCTTGGATATTAGAGAGTATTTACCAATGCCAATAAGGATTTTTGTACCACCAGTTGCTTATGGTGCACCTTTGGCAGGATCTACAGACACAGTTACTTGTTGGGTCACTTCTTTGACTGATACATCCATGAATCATACAGAAACGGTCATAGTTGAAGTACTACCTCAACGCAATTTCAAGACCGATTTAAGCGATGATTTCGGCCCTATTGGACCGAGTGTTTTTGCGAAGAATATCGCAGTCGATGGGGGTCAACAAATTCATTTGAATCTATCAATTGAAAACACGGGGAATTTAGATATTGACCTAGATGTGTCAATCCAACCTGCAGACCCAATGTGGGCCTTACAAGCCAGTATTGACCAACAAAGTGATTCTAGGCAGGTTTCACTTTCCCTAACACCTGGCCAAATTAAAATAGTCCACTTCATTCTTGGAGTTCCAGTAGTTGCGGTTGAAGGTGATTACAATTCTTATACCATTAGAACCGAAAGAACAGCTCAAGATTTCAGATCTAATACAACCTCATTAACCGTGCGAGATGAATTAGGTATTGAACTAAGAGCACCAGCATCAGGAATTATTGAAACAAGTATCTCCTCTGAATTTTCATTCGGAGAGTTTGAAGTTGAAAATACTGGAAACACAGGTTTAGCACTCAATTGGAGTCATGGATTGGCTCCTGATGGATGGGTCGTAGGCTATGCAAACCCAACACTATGGCTTGATGTAAGAGAAATCAAAACTATCCGATTAGGATTTATTCCACCTGCCAATTCTGCAGTAACAAATTCTGCATTTGACCTTTTGGTTTCAGTTTCAGCATCTAACGCTGGAAGGATTGTAGAGGATTCGGTGAGAGTAGATGTTGCAATATTGGAATCTGTATTCGCTAATATCTCAGTTGAAGATGATTCTAAGCGTCCATTTATCGGAGTCGTGAGAGAACAAACAATTAGCCAGAACATCATAATTAGAAATGATGGTAATGTTCCTATTAGTGGTGATTTGTCTATTGATTTACTGGATAAGGAGGGATTAACCCGTGACGATTGGACAGTTAGTTTCTCACCGCAATCGATTCAAAACTTAGCCATAGGTGAATCAGTAACAGTTGAAGTTTCAGTGACTCCTAGCGAAGATGCCACCTCCAAACGTGCAATGGTGACCTTGAATCTAACTGTGCAGGGGACTGCAGTAGGGCAATTGGTTGTTGAGTCAAGCGTTCAAGCAGGTATTGGAAATGGTGGTTTGCTCAATGTATTACCATTATGGCTTTCAATGCCATTGATTGCAGTTCTTGTTCTTGTCGCAGTGATTTCTGCACGAAAAATGAAAAAGAGTGGTGAATTATCAGATTCAGGGGAAGATTTAGTTTCTCCAAATGCTCATGCCAATCCAGACCATCTAGGTGTTCGTCGAGAAGAGGCATTTGATCTCGGTGGCGCAGTCAATGAACTGACAAGTGGTGAAGTTACAAGTGACGAAATCGCCGCAGCACTCGCACAATCGATTATAATCCCAAAGGACAAAAAGGAAATTCCAACAGGGCTTCCTCCATCTGTAAATATGGCAATGGGCTCACTGCCATCTGGATTACCTCCTGCAGGACTGCCACCATTGGGACAATTACCGCCACTAGGACAACTTCCACCATTGGGACAATTACCATCTAAGCAATTGGCGCCACTTCCAGCATTACCGGCATTGCAACAACCGATACCTGCTCCTGTAACTAGTGTACCACCTGTTCCTGAAGAGGGATTGCCTACAGGGTGGACAATGGAACAATGGACGCATTATGGCCAGCAATGGTTAGAGACAAATGGCAGAGCTTAAAATTCCGAAATAATAAGTATGTTGAAAGAGTAATACCGTTTCGCCACTAATATGAGCAGTATTGTATTATTCGGACCTCCTGGTGCAGGAAAAGGAACTCAAGCAGCGCGAATAATGGAAGCAACAGGCCTACCTCAAGTTTCTACAGGGGATATGCTCAGGGCTGCAGTCAATGCAAATACCGCTACTGGAATTGAAGCGAAAGGGTATATGGATGCAGGTAAATTGGTTCCTGATGAAGTTATTATCAATTTGATCAAAGATAGAATTCTTGAAGATGATGCTGTAAATGGGGTAATGTTTGATGGATTTCCTAGAACAATTCCACAAGCAGAAGCACTATCTCAAATAACTGCTGTTAGCCATGTTATTGCCATTGAAGTTCCTGATGACAAAATAGTTGACAGGATATGCGGAAGATACTCGTGTGGAGGCTGTGGGCTAGTATATCATGATACATTCAATCCCGTTTCTGCTTCTGGGTGTGATTGTGGTAACTGGCAGGAAAAGCGTCGTGCTGACGATAATGCAACTACAGTCCAGTCCAGATTAGATACCTACCATCAACAAACCTCCCCGCTTGCACAATGGTACATGGAGAAAGGTATTCTCCATTCGATAGATGGCGACAGAGCAATCGATGAAATCACAGGCGACATTCTTGTCGCTTTAGAGTGAAGGTGACTGTTATGGGCAGAGGGCGCAACCGCTCAAAGTCCAAAGTTGACAAAAAAATGAGTGCTAAATTTAGTTTAAACAAGTTAATGCTAATCATCAAGCATCCAAAGGAACATGATGAACGATTAATTCGTTCTGCATCTTCACATTACGTCAAAATTTCCAGGCGTAATAGAATGCCTTTGAGTGCTGAAGCTAAGTTGTTGATTTGTAAGAAATGTGCTACTCCTCGTCTATATGGAATCAATACTCGGGTTAGAATTTCTAATGGTCAGAAAATAATCACCTGTTTAGAATGCGCTGATATTCGGCGCCTCGGCGGTGGGCCAAAGTCACATCGTCGATAAAATCAAACCACTTTTGACGGTCACCTTGATGAATAGGTGATTGCCGCAATGATTTGAGGGGCCCCGATGGACAAGGAAATTCCAAAGTCAATTCATAACCTCGCGACATCTCATGATTTCCAGCCAAGCGTTAGAATCGGCAAATCTGGAATCACTGATTTACTAATAGAAGAAATCAAATCACAACTAAGCAAGAAGAGCGTTGTAAAGATAAAAATCAACCGAGGGTTATTCGATAAAAAGGATATCAAAAATGTATGGAAATCTCTGGCCGAAGAAACGAGTTCAACGCTTGTCTTGGCTAGAGGCAATGTGGGCGTTCTTTGGCAATAATAAGATAGTTTTAGGCAAATGGTCAATAGTTGGTTTTAACACGGTGATAATATGGTAGCAGGAATCTCACTTAGAGGGCGCTTAAATCGCCACCCAGCACAAAATATTGCAATGCTGCTCATACTAGTTGTTGGCAGCCTAATGTTTGCTAGTGAAGTATTTGCTCAAGGAGATGCTAATGACCTGCATTTAGATTTAAATGTAAAAGATGGGTATGAAAGTACAGCGATCTGGGTTGGTCTTGCGATTTTACTCGGCGTATATGGATTAATTATTACTGAAGCAGTTCACCGTACCTTAGCTGCGGCTCTCGGCGGTTTGATTGCCGTAGTAGCATTGAACTATTTCACAGTGGAATCGGCTCTAACGCTTGCTGCGGTCACCACAATGATAGATTGGGAAACGATAGGTCTACTACTCGGTATGATGGTCATGGTTGGAGTATTATCTAAAACGGGTATTTTCGAGTGGTTTGCTGTTGAAGCATATAAAAAATCTAAAGGCTCTATTTGGACTCTGGTAGTGATTTTGTGTAGCGTTACTGCAGTTCTATCGGCCTTTTTAGATAATGTTACCACTATGCTATTGATTACTCCTGTCACAATACAATTAGCTAAAGTATTGGACTTAAAACCAATTCCAATTTTAATTTCAGAGGTGATATTTTCTAACGTTGGAGGTGCTGCAACAATGATTGGAGATCCACCTAATATCATGATTGGTTCGGGTCTATCTCCAACAGCAATCGCAGGTAGGGGATACGAGGACCTTGCTAGTTCTGGCGTTACTTTCAACGACTTCATAACTGAAATGGCTCCTGGTATTTTGATGACAATAGTTCCAACATTCATGCTAGTTAGATATCTCTATCGTGATGAATTTTCTGGGGAAAGGCAGCGTGATGTTGCAGAACTTGAAGCCAAATACGGAGTTAAGGATGTAAAATTATTGAAAACTAGCGGGTTTATTCTAGGGTTAGTTATTTTAGGATTTTTCCTCCATCCGATACTACACATAGCGGTCTCTTGGGTTGCTCTTTTGGGAGCAGTTCTTATGTTGTTGGCGACAGATAGGCATGAGATAGAAGAATCGCTAGAACATGTGGAATGGACAACTCTTCTATTCTTTGCCGGATTATTTGTTCTGGTTCATTCACTCCAGTACCTCGGTGTAATAAATTTCATAGGAGAATATGTTGAGAAAGGAATCCTATTGTTCCCTGAAGGTGAGGGGGGATATATTCGTCTCTCTGCAGCAATTTTAATCATTTTATGGGTTTCAGCATTCGCAAGTGCTTTTATTGATAATATTCCATATACGGCAACAATGATTCCTATTGTTCTACAAATTTCACATTCACTTTCCATTGAATTAGGGCCACTAATTTGGGCTTTAGCATTTGGTGCATGTTTGGGTGGAAACGGTACGCTAATAGGCGCCTCAGCGAATGTTGTGACTGCAGGTATGGCTGAGGAAGCAGGTTATCCAATATCCTTCAAAGAATTTTTCAGAGCAGGATTCCCTGTAATGATATTGACTACAGCGATCGTATCAGTCTATATGATTGCAGTTTACGTGTTTTCTGCTGACCACACACTGTATGCGAAAATAGTCCTATTGGGAATCACCTCTTTAGGAATAATTTTGCAAGTTTCACGAGGTGCATCCAAGGGTAAATCTTTCTCAGAAGCTCTAATTGACGATGATTATGACGAAATTAAGGAAGTTGTTTCGGGCACAATCGATAGTGTAAAGAGTACGGTAATGTCCAAAATAAGTGAAGAAGAGTGAAAATTGACTTACTTAGTTTCGAATAAATCAATTACCGTTGTATTGAATAAGTTCAGCCGTTTGGTTGCTTTGAGGGCGAGTCTATTTACGAGTGCAAAGTATGTGGCCTTCTTTCATTAGGTGGAGATGCTTGTCCTGCTTGTGGCAGTCAACTCCGTACTGATTTGTCATTGGATGATCAAGATGATAGTCAACTACCAATTGAGATTCCTGGCCTTGATGAGGCCACAGAATCATGGTATCAATTAGATGGTAACGAGCATATAGATGACGTTCAACAAGTAGAGGTAATAGATGAGCCATCTAAATCCACTGAAGGTCAAGGAGGCTTACCATTTGGGTATAATGGTGCTTCCAATACGAACGTAGCAAATCTTCCGTTTGGTATTGGTAGTAATGCACAAGGAGTACCCTTTGAAGACGCTGGAGAGGATAGACTACCCAGTGTTGTAGGCGAACAGCCATTGGTGGTCAAAGAGGTGCCTATTCCCGAGACACCTATGACCAATCCACCTCTCATTCAGAAACAAGTATCTATTCCTGTAGTTGCAACCCCTGAAGTTGTACCTCCTGTGGTTAGAGCACCCGTAGTCGTAGCTCCTGAAGTTGTAACTCCGGTGGTTGCAATTCCTGCAACTTTAACTCCTGTTGATACTGTGACAAAGGAAATAGTTAATCCACTTTTTGAATCTACTATAGAACCACAGCAAATAATGGAACCTGCAGTAATTGATTTCGAAGAAATCGCTATCACTAAGCAAACCGAAGCGCCAGTGGAGACGGAGATGTGGACGATGGACGCTAAAGAACCTGATATGGACCAATTATACTCTATTCAAGATGAAGTGATTGAATATGTTCACGAGGCAGATGAACAATTACTATATGCAACAAATTCAGACTCTATTTTTAATCCAGAACTCGAATCAGAGGCGCAGAACAATTCTCAATTATTCGATTATCCTCTTGAATCAGTACCAATGGATAACCAATCGCAACTGATCTTGAAGTTACATCCTGCCCAAGCCTTGAGAGTAGATTTGAGCGAGCACCCAAGTCTAGAGGGTCTACTTGCAGAAGCATTCTATGCGATTGGCGCTGAAGACTGGGATACTGCAAGCGAATCATTCCAACAATTGGCTGCATCCAAGCCTGAGGATGCTAATATTTTCAATAATTACGGCATTTCTTTATTGCAAAAGGGTTTGGCTATGACCAGGAGTCAAAATCCTGAAATCGTTGCACAATCTGAAATGCAATTTCGTTCTTCTATACTGTCATTAAGAGAAGCAGCCAAGAAACAACCAAGTAATTCAACAATCCTACTGAACCTTTCACATGCACTACTTGCTAGTGGCAGAGTTGACAAGGCATTGCAAATAATTAGAGTTCATAATTCCACTAATGATTCGAGTGAAGGGAAAAACCTGGAGGCAGCAATCCTTGCAGCTCAAGGTCATAGTGCAATGGCAAAACAGATTCTGGAAACATTGTCTAGCCAATTAAAACAATCTCCAAATACATCTCTCTTGGATGTCGTGATCGCCACGAATCTGGCAAAACTCTCTCAATAATATACGCAGAAATCAGTAATGATTACTCGTCCGGAGAGTGTTTTTTTTATTATTATTCAGTATTGATAATAGCATTCTTATTATATTTTTGCGGGTGATTAAGTCAAAATAATCAAAATAATTGTCTTTAACCAGACCCTTTTTGA
>Ga0209502_10002577_pt1 | contig 15002 bp, 13 predicted proteins | sample ArcticOcean_MG_C_10_FD_187442 | JGI IMG/M metagenome (GOLD analysis project Ga0209502, IMG submission 187442) | Marine microbial communities from western Arctic Ocean - ArcticOcean_MG_CB11_90 (SPAdes) (version 2) | ecosystem: Environmental > Aquatic > Marine > Oceanic | place: Arctic Ocean...
CTATTGTACAGGTATTACAACTGTTATTTTCGTGATAATTTACTTATTGATAAAATATGAGTATTTAAATTTAAGATATATAATTAGCTAAAAATGTACATTTCAAAATCATTTATTCCAATATTAAAAAACAACCCATCAGAAGCAAAAATTAAATCACACCAATTAATGCTCAGGGTAGGAATGATAAAGCAATCTTCCGCAGGCATTTATTCATGGTTACCATTAGGTTTTAAGGTCATGAAAAAAATTGAACAAGTGGTTAGAGAAGAGCAGAATAAAATTGGTGCTCAAGAAATACTTATGCCAACCATACAACCTAGTGGCATTTGGAAAGAAAGTGGTCGTTACGATGATTATGGTGACGAAATGCTTCGTATTAAAGACAGACAAGGCAGAGAGATGCTTTATGGACCTACTAATGAAGAGTTAGTTACAGACATATTTAGAACAAGTATTAAATCTTATAAATCATTACCTCAATTATTGTATCATATACAATGGAAATTTAGAGATGAAGTTAGACCTAGATTTGGAATTATGCGAGGCAGAGAATTTTACATGAAGGATGCATACTCATTTGATGTAAATGATGAAGATGCAGCCTTCTCATACAATAAATTCTTTTTTTCGTATTTAAAAACATTTAAAAGATTAGAGCTTTCAGCGATTCCAATGGCAGCTGACACAGGACCCATTGGTGGAAACCTTTCTCATGAGTTTATTATTTTAGCAGATACAGGCGAGAGTAAAATTTTTACAGATAAAAGAATTTTTGATTTAGATAGTAAAGACTCAACAATGGATAGAAAATCTCTAGAAAATTTAAGAAAAAAATATGAGCAATATTATTCTGCTGCAGATGAGAAGTTTAATAAAGAAGAATTTGAAAAAGAGGTACCTGAAGAAAACCGACTGATGACTAAAGGTATTGAAGTAGGTCACATTTTTTATTTTGGAGACAAATATTCAAAAGCCTTAAATGCTGCGGTAGATATTCCAGGTGGTAAAAAAGACTTTGTTAAGATGGGATCTTATGGAATTGGAGTGTCAAGACTTGTTGGTGCTATTATTGAAGCTAAATATGATGATAAAGAAGAAATAATGAAATGGCCCTTTTCTGTAGCACCATATGAACTCGCTATAATTCCAATGATTAATAAAAACGATACATCTGCATTGGATAAGGCCGCTAAACTTTTTAAACACTTTGATAGCAAAAACATTGATACCATAATTGATGATATGGATGAAAACCTTTCATCTAAAATTAAGAAATTTAATTTAATTGGTGTTCCATATCAAATTATAATAGGAAAAAAGTCAGAAGGTGACTTATTGGAGTTTAAAGAGATAGGAAAAGATCCTAAAAATTTAACTGTTGATCAAATAACTAAAATTTTAACTGAACTAAAAGCAAAAAATTGATTTCTACATTAGAAAAAGAGATTACGTTTAGATACCTTAAAACCAGAAAAAAAGATGGCTTTTTAAATATTATTTCTATCTTTTCATTTATTGGAATAAGTTTGGGTGTTGCGGTACTAATTATTGTCATGTCAGTCATGAATGGTTTTAGAACTGAACTAGTCAGTAAAATTGTTGGATTTAATGCCCATGTAACCGTCAAACCATACGAAAATTCAATAAGTTTAGAAAAACTTAATGATAAAAATTTAAAACTAATTTCAAAAGATTTAATTTTTAGTAATATAGGTGAGGCTATTGTTATTAGTAAAGATTACACTAAAGGACTGGTTTTAAGAGGATACAGTAGTAACAATTTTGCGAAACTTGATGTGGTTAAAAAGGGTAACTTAATTGGAGAGCCAGATCGGTTACTAGAAAATTCTATATCAATAGGTAAAGAATTAAGTTTTAACTTAGGTCTTAGCCTAGGCGATAAAGTTTCAATTATGTCTCCAGTAGGTATCAAAACAATTATTGGAAGTTTACCTAAACAAGAAACTTTTATTATAAGCTCAATTTTTGATAGCGGTCTTGCAGATTTTGATGCCAACATAGCATTCATAAATCTCAATACGCTGGAAAGTTTTTTTGATATTAAAAAAGAAAAACGTAACCTAGAAATATACTTAAACAACCCATCTAATATTGATGAAATTAAAATTCAGATTCAAAAAATATTTGATAATGAGTTTGTATTCACCTGGGCTGATATGAATAGCTCTTTATTTTCTGCCTTAAAAGTTGAAAGAAATGTAATGTTTATAATCTTATCTTTAATAATTATAGTAGCCGCTTTTAATATTATTTCAGGACTTACAATTTTAGTAAAAAATAAAACTAAAGATATTGCTATACTTAAATCTATTGGGGTCTTAAATAAATCTATTATAAAAATATTTTTTTTAGTCGGTGTTATTATTGGGACCACAGCAACTTTTTTTGGGATTTTTTTAGGTGTGATTTTTTCATTATATATTGAAAATTTTAGAGAATTTTTAAGTAACACTTTTAATATTAGCCTTTTTCCTGAAGAAATTTATTTTTTAAGTACAATGCCTTCTGAAATAAATTCATCATCAATTTTTATTATTTCAGTTTGCTCAATTTTTATAACAATTATTGTGTCAATTTTTCCAGCAATAAAAGCTTCAAAATTAGATCCTGTTAAAGGCCTGAAATATGAATAATTTTATATCTTTAAAAAAGATTTCTAAATCTTTTTCTAATAATAAAAATGTAACTGTTTTAAAAAAAATTGACTATTCTTTTGTCAAAGGTAAAATTTATTCTCTAATGGGTCCATCTGGATCAGGAAAATCTACACTGTTAAATATTTTATCAATGATTGATAAACCTACAATAGGTTCATTGTTAATTGATAACGATAAAATAGATTTTAATGATAATACTAATAATGACAAAATTAGGTCTAAAAAAATCGGCATTATTTATCAACAAAATAATTTGCTTCCTGACTTTACAGCCTTAGAAAATGTTTATCTTGCAGGTCTTGCACTAAGTAATGATAAAAAAAATTCAATTCAAAAAGCAAAGAAAATAATTAAAGAAATGGGCCTTTCATCTCGAGAGCATCATTACCCCTCAGAATTATCAGGTGGTGAAATGCAAAGAGTGGCTATGGCTAGAGCGCTTATAAATGAACCAGAGATTATATTAGCAGATGAGCCAACAGGAAGTCTTGATCAAAAAACTGCTAAAGAAGTTTTTAAAATTTTATATAACTTAAGAAATAAAAATAGACTAATAATCTATGCAACCCATAATAGATTTTTTGCGAATATGGCTGATTGCAAATTAGAAATGATTAATGGTAATATAAAAACTGTCAATGCCAGAAATAAACAGTCAAAAATTTAATCACTTAAAAATTCATTCACAATATTCTATTTGTGAAGGTGCAATTAAAATTGATAATTTAAAAGATTTTTGTAAAGAAAATAAAATACCCTGTTTAGGTCTTTCTGATACATCTAATTTATGTGGTGCACTAGAGTTTGCTGAAAATATTTCTAAGGTTGGAACACAACCAATTATTGGTACACAAATCAATTTTAGATTTGAAGATACAACTGGGTTGCTTCCATTAATTGCCCTTAATGAAAAGGGATATAAACGAATTATTGAACTTTCATCCAGATCTTACCTGGAAAATGATGCTCTTTCTGACCCTCATTTAGATATTAAAGAGCTTTTAACTGACACTGATGGGGTGCTGTTACTCTCAGGAACAATTCAGGGTCTATTCGGTAAATTATTTCAGAAAGGTCGTTTAGAAGAAATATCAAAAATATATAAGGATCTATCATTGAAGCTTTATGATAATTTTTATTTAGAAATCCAAAGACATGGTGATCAAAATGAAATTGCTTTTGAAAAGTTTAATTTAGAACAATCTTTAAAAATTAAAATACCGATTATTGCAACTAATGAAGTTTTTTATTTAACGCCAGATATGCATGAAGCTCACGATGCATTAACTTGCATTGGAGCTAAAACCTACGTTAATGAAAAAAATAGAATTAAGTACAGCAATCAACATTATCTTAAATCAAATGAAGAAATGTCAGAATTATTTTCAGATCTTCCTGAGGCCTTAGAGAATAATTTTAATTTACCATTCAAATGTAATTTTAGACCTCAATTTTCTAAACCTGTATTACCTAATATTAGTTCTGAAAAGGGAGGCAGTGCAGATGAAATACTTAAAAAAGACTCTTTAGATGGGCTAAAAGAAAAATTCCTAAAAGTTTTTAAGATTGAAGATAATAATCAAAAAAATGATGATAAGTTTTTAAAATATAAAAACAGGTTAGATCATGAACTAAAAATAATTATTGAAATGAAATATCCTAGTTATTTCTTGATTGTCTCTGACTATATCAAATGGGCCAAGAATAATGATATTCCAGTCGGACCAGGCAGGGGTTCTGGAGCAGGTTCTCTTGTTGCTTGGTGTTTATCTATTACAGATGTTGATCCAATAAAATTTAATTTGATATTTGAAAGGTTTTTAAATCCTGACCGTATATCAATGCCTGACTTTGATATAGATTTTTGTGAGGAAAAAAGAGATCTTGTTTTCAAGTATTTAACAACAAAATATAAAGATAGTGTTGCCCATATTATTACTTTTGGTAAATTAAAAGCAAGAATGGTTATTAGAGATGTTGGTAGAGTCTTAGGTTTACCTTACGGTTTTGTTGATAGTATTTCAAAAATGATACCATTTGATCCATCAAGACCACAGAGTTTAATTGAATGCATTAATAGTGAACCGCGACTTAAAAAATTAATTAACGAAGATCCTCGTGTAAAAAAATTAACTGATCTTTCATTAAAATTAGAAGGTTTGAATAGAAATGTAGCAACTCATGCTGCTGGTGTGGTTATAGCAGATAGAAAATTAACAGAAGTTGTTCCTTTATATAAGGATGCAACAGCTAATTTACTATTACCATCTACACAATTTGACATGTATTCAGCAGAAAATGCTGGCTTAATTAAATTTGATTTTTTAGGCTTAAAAACTTTAACTGTGATCAATAGAACTCAAAAGCTAATTAATAAAAAAGTTATTGATTTTAAAATTGAAGATATTGACTTTGAGGATAAAAAAGTTTTTGAATTATTATCTTCTGGCCATACCGTTGGATTATTCCAAGTGGAGAGTGCTGGAATGCGTGAAGCACTATTGCAAATGAAACCTAATCATATTGAGGATATTATTGCTTTAGTTGCTCTTTATCGTCCAGGACCTATGAGTAACATACCAGTCTATAATGATTGTAAACATGGAAGGCAAACACCAGATTATTTACATCCATTGCTTGAGGATATTCTTAAACCTACCTATGGTGTAATTATTTATCAAGAGCAGGTAATGCAAATAGCTCAAAAATTATCTGGGTTTTCCGCAGGAGAAGCTGATATTTTAAGAAGAGCAATGGGTAAAAAGAAAAGAGCAGAACTAGAAAAACAAAAACAAGGTTTTATTGCAGGTGCTCTTAAAAATGGAATTAGCAAAGATATTGCTACAAGCATTTTTTTAAAGATCGAACCATTTGCTGAGTATGGTTTTAACAAAAGTCATGCTGCAGCTTATGCAATCATATCGTATCAAACAGCATTTTTAAAAACATACTATCCTAAAGAGTTTTTTGCTGCCTCAATGACAATGGATATATCAAACCAAAGTAAGCTTGGTGAATTTCATGAAGAACTTAAGCGAATTAGTATTAAAGTTATACGTCCAGATATAAATAGGTGTTTTGCTGATTTTCAGTTTGATGAAGATAATTTCTATTATGCTTTAGGTGGAATTAAGAGTGTAGGTCTTGAAGCAATTTCAAATGTTGTTAAGGAGAGAAAAAAAAATGGTAAATTTAAATCAATCAATGACTTTCTAAATAGAGTTAACCCTAAAGATATTAATAAACTACAATTAGAGGGCCTAGTGAAAGCAGGTGCTTTTGATAATATAGATAATAATAGACAAGCGTTATTTAATTCAATTCCCAACTTTATCTTAAAAACAAAAAATATTTTTGAAAATAAAGCAACAAACCAAATTGATCTTTTTGCTTCTGATGAAAAACAAGATAATGAAATAGTTCTTAATATTGAAGATTGGAAATTTGAAGATCGACTATCAAGGGAATTTGAAGCTATTGGTTTTTTTATTTCTGATCACCCATTAAACCAATTCAAAGAAATTTTTGATGATTATAAAATAGTTGATTTTATGAAATTTAATTTAGATGACAGTATTAAAGATTCAAATATTGCAGCAACACTTTTAAAAATTACAGAAAGAAAAACTGCCAAAGGAAACTCATATGGTGTCATTAAGTTCACAGATTTAACTAGCGTTTTTGAACTTTTTGTCTTTTCTGATATATTGGAAATGAATAGAGATGTTCTTATTGAGGGTAGTTCATTAATTATAACTTTGATTAAAACAATTTCTAATGATGAAAAAAAATCCAAAAGAATAAATGTTCAAAAAATATCCTCTTTAAAAGATCTCTTTAATAAACCGGTTAATGAAATTGTATTCAATCTTAAGTCCGTTAAAGATATTGATAAGATATCTGATTTAGTAAATGAAGAGGGCACTACAGAAGTGAAATTAAATATTAAAGTTGAAAATAGTGATATTAGCTTCAAACTTAAAAATAGACGGCTTATTGATAGAAAAGCTATAAATAACCTAAGGAAAATTGATATTTCGACCATTATTCAGTAAAAAAGACTTGTTTATTTTACAAATAATTTGTAAATAACTCTTAATTTAAATTAACACGCACACAGTTTGTGGTTTTATACCTCCGGTCCTTAAATGGAAATTACTGTGGTGGCTTAACCGGGAATAAATATGAAAATACCAAGTCTAACTATCCAACAATTATTAGAAGCAGGCGTACACTTAGGACACAAGACACTAAGATGGAACCCGAAGATGAAAAAATATATCTTTGGTAAAAGAGATTCGATTCACATTATTGATTTAACACAAACATTAGAATTGACAAATGTAGCTTTAGAAAAAGTTTATAATACAATTGCTAATAATGGAAAAATTCTTTTTGTATCTACTAAAAAACAAGCATCAGAAGCTATTGCAGAAGTTGCAAAAGAAACTGGGCAATTTTTTGTAAACTACAGATGGTTGGGTGGAATGTTGACCAATTGGGGAACAATATCTGGATCAATTAAAAAAATGAAAAAATATGAAGCTGATTTAGTATCTGAAAATAGAGGTTTTACAAAAAAAGAACTTCTTAAAATGAGTGTTAAAAAAGATAAACTTGAAAGATCACTAGGTGGAATTGCAGAGATGAAAAAAGTTCCTGACTTAGTTTTTATTATTGATACGAATTATGAAGCCTTGGCTATTGCTGAATCATCAAAACTAGGTATACCAATAGTAGCTATTTTAGATAGTAACTCAAACCCTGATGGAATAGAATTTCCAATTCCAGGAAATGATGATGCTAGAAGAGCAATAGATCTTTATTGTAATTTGGTAAAAGAGACTATTGAAAATGCAAAAAAAGCTGCTCCAGCTAAGTCTGAAGAAAAACCTGATGTTGAAGATATCAGGACTCTGTCTAAAGAGAAATCTACCAAAACTGTCCAAGAATTAGATAGAGAAAAATTGGATGCTAAATTTTCAAAGAAAGAAAAGGAAAAGCTTAATTAATATGAGTGATATAGAAAAGGTAAAACAACTCAGAGAAGCAACAGGCGCTGGTTTTAAAGACTGCAATTTAGCAGTTAAGGAATCTGAAGGAGACTTAGATAAAGCTGTAGAAATTTTAAGAGTTAAAGGAATTTCAAAAGCATCAAAAAAAATGTCTAGAGATGCCAAAGAAGGTGTTATAGCAACCTCAGGTGATGAAAATAAAATTTCTATTATTGAAGTCAATTGTGAAACCGACTTTGTTGCTAAAAATGATGATTTTGTTTCTTTTGCTAAAGAGCTAAGTGAACTAAATGATAAAAATAATTCTGACCTAGAAAAGTTAAATAAATCAAAAATGTCAAATGGTCAAACTGTAGAAGATAGTCTTGTTTCATTAATTTCAAAAATGGGTGAAAAAATAACAATTGGTAAAGTTAAAACATTTAACCAATCAGGAACTAAAAATTTTAATTATTTACATACAGTAGTTAAAGACAATTTATCAAAACTATCTGTTATTGTCTCCCTAGAGACCACAGACAGTTCTGATACTGTTAAGTCTTTTGGAAAACAACTTTCTATGCATATTGCGGCATCAAACCCATTAGCTATAAACATAGATTCTATAGACAAAGATGTTCTTCAAAAAGAACAAGATCTTGTTACAGAGGAACTTAAAAGCTCAGGTAAACCGGTTGAGATAGCAGAAAAAATTAGTTTAGGAAAAATGAATAAGTTTAAGGAAGATAATGCCTTATTAACACAAGCTTGGGTTATGGAACCTAAAAAAAAAGTGCAAGATATAGTAAAAAATCTTAATATCTTAGACTTAAAGATTAAAGATTTTTATAGATTAAAAATTGGTGAATAAATGTTTGATGAAAAAACATACAACCAAAAAATGGATAAAACCATTGAGGTTTTTACAAAAGAATTAACATCGCTTAGAACAGGCAGAGCTAATGCTTCTATGTTAGATTTAGTTAAAGTTGATGTTTATGGGCAAGCAATGCCATTAAACCAAGTTTCTAGTATAACAACACCAGATGCTCGAATGATCAATATTCAAGTTTGGGATGTAAATAATGTTCCATTAATAGACTCAGCAATTAAAAAATCTGAACTTGGCCTAAATCCACAAATCGATGGTCAACTAATTAGACTTCCTGTTCCAGATTTAAATGAAGAAAGAAGAAGTGAAATTAAAAAAGTTATTAAATCTATGGGAGAAAAATGTAAAATTTCAATTAGAAATATTAGAAGAGAGGCTAATGATGATTTAAAAAATTTATTTAAAGAAAAAGATATTAGTGAAGATGATGAAAAAAAATTTGAAAAGATAATTCAGGTTTTTACAGATGAGCATATTAAAACAATAGATCAAAAAGTAGAAGCTAAAGAAAAAGAAATAATGACAATATGAACCCAATTACACATGTTGCCATTATTATGGATGGAAATGGTAGGTGGGGAATTGAGAATAAAGGCTCAAGAAATGCTGGACATAAAGCTGGTATAAGTTCAGTAGAACAAATTATTGAAGAAACAATTCATCAAAAAATAAAATTTTTAACATTATACACATTTTCGACTGAAAATTGGAAAAGACCAAAAAAAGAGATATCTTTTTTATTTAACTTATTAGAAAATTTTTTATCTAAAAAAATTCATGACTTAACAAAAAATGATATTAAATTAAAGATTATAGGCAATAAGAAAAAATTTTCAGATAAGTTGCAAAATTTATTAAAAAAATCTGAAAAAGGAACATATAAAAATAAAAATTTACAAATAAACCTTGCTTTAAACTATGGTTCAAAAGAAGAAATTTTAAATTCTATTAAGTTAACAAATAAAAAAAACCAATCAATTAATGAAAAAAATATAGAAAATAATTTTTACACTAGTGGAATACCTAATCCTGACTTGCTTATAAGAACAGGCAATACACATAGACTAAGTAATTTTCTTTTATGGCAACTTGCCTATACTGAAATATTCTTTGAAAAAAAATTATGGCCAGATTTTAAAAAAAATGATTATAAAAAGATACTAAATAAATTTAAATCATTAAAAAGAAATTTTGGTGCCATTTAATGAATTTAGAATTAAAAAAAAGAATAATTACATCAATAATATTAATATCAATTTTGGTTTCTATGTTTTTACATACCTATATTCTAATCATAGGTTTAATAATAATTACAATTATTACTTGGATTGAATTTTATGGTTTAGTTACAAAAATATTTGCTATTAAAAATATTAAGAACTCTTACTTAAGGTTTTTCTTTAAAGCCTTTTCATTAATATATTTAACACTATTAGCATATGCAATAATCTCAACAAAAACGACTAATTCAGACTTGGAAATAATCATAATTTATTCAATCTTAATTTCAATTATGACTGACATTGGTGGATTTATTGTAGGTAAAACTCTTGGAGGAAAAAAACTATCAAAAATTAGTCCAAAAAAAACAATATCTGGCTCAGTGGGTTCTTTTATCTTTTCTATACTATTAGTTCCTCTTTTTATAGAAAATATGGAAAATTATAGTCTGTTAGGATTAATTTTTTTAACAATATTAATTTCATCTGTTTCTCAAATGGGAGATTTATTTATATCTATCTTAAAAAGAAAAGCAGACGTCAAAGATACTAGTAATTTATTACCAGGTCACGGGGGTGTTCTTGATAGAATTGATGGAATGATTTTTGCAATACCATGTGGGATAATGTTATTTAAAATTTTTAATTAAAATGAAAAAAAAAATTATAATTCTTGGATCAACTGGCTCCATTGGAAAAAATCTTTTTCATATTTTGAAAAAAGATAAAAAAAATTTTGAAATTTTACTTTTGTCTATTAATAAAAATTACAATGAATTATTAAAACAATTAAAGATATTCAAAGTTAAAAATATCATTATCAGTGATAAGAATATTTATTTAAAAGTAAAAAAATACTTAAAAAATAAAGATATTCATGTGCATAATAATTTTAACTCTATCAAGCAAATTCTTATGGGAAAAAAAGTTGATTATACTATGAGTGCAATTTCTGGATTATCAGGACTTCAACCAACATTAGAATTAATCAAGTATACAAAGAATATTGCTGTAGCAAATAAAGAATCAATTATTTGTGGTTGGGGGTTAATTTTAAAAAATTTAGAAAAATATAAATGTAATTTTATACCAATTGATTCTGAACATTTTTCTATTATGTCTCTTATTAAAAATGAGAATAATAAGAATATAGAAAAAATTTATATCACAGCATCGGGTGGTCCATTTAATAAATATCCATTAAGAAAATTTAAATCTATAACAATTAAATCAGCATTAAAGCATCCAAACTGGAAAATGGGTAAAAAGATTACAATTGATTCAGCTACAATGATGAATAAAGTTTTTGAAATTATTGAGGCAAAAAAAATATTTAACGTTAATTATGATAAGTTAGAAATTATAGTTCATCCAAAATCATACATTCATGCTTTAGTTAAATTTGCTAATGGCTTAACAAAAATTTTAATACATGATACAGATATGAAAATACCAATTTTTAATTCGTTGTATTCTTCTAATGAAAAAAAAATTTCTTCTAAAAATATAAACTTTAATATATTAAATAATCTAAACTTACATAAAGTTGATTTAAAAAAATTTCCATCTGTTAAAGTTATAAAATTATTACCCAAAAAAAACTCATTATTTGAAACTATTATTGTTAGCGCTAATGACCAATTAGTAGAAATGTTTTTAAATAAGAAAATTAAGTTTTTAGATATTTCACAAATTTTACTAAAGATTTTGAAGAATAAAGAATTTGTCAAATATAAGAAAATATCACCTAGAAATGTAACTCAAATTGAACAATTGAGTAAATATGTGAGTTTGAAAATTAGCGCTTTGAGTATATAAGAACACATATGTTCAAAACTTTTAAAAACATTCTCCTTTTTCTATTTTTTTTGCAGAGTGTTTCTTATGCAGAGATAATTAGTGATATCAAAGTCACTGGGAACAAACGAATTTCAAAAGAATCAATTGCTGTTTTTGGAAATATTAATTTAGATCAAAATTATGATTCAACAGACTTAAATGATATTTTAAAAAATTTATATAATACAAATTTTTTTGAGGATATTAACTTAACACTTAAAAATAATGTACTTCTCGTCAATGTTAAAGAGAATCCAATCATTGAAGATATTAAAATTGATGGTGTCGATAATGAAAAATTAAATGAATATCTTATTTCAAATTTAACTTTAAAAAGTAGGAATTCGTATGTTGAGTCTAGTTTTTCTAAAGATGTAAATTTACTTTCAAATATATTAAAACAAACTGGCTATTATTTTTCCAAAGTTACGTCCTCTATTGTTCAAGATTTTGAACAAAATTCAATAATAATTACATATAATGTTGAACTAGGAGAAAAAGCTCAAATTAATGAAATCGTTTTTATAGGTGATAAAAAAGTTAAAAGTAGAAAACTCAGAAATGTTATTGCTTCAGAAGAGTACAAGTTCTGGAAATTTTTATCTAAAAAAGCTTATATTGATAAACAGAGATTTAATTTAGATAAAAGATTATTAACTAATTACTATCGAAATAATGGTTTTTATAATGTTCAGATCAACGAATCATTTGTTGAGTTTAAAGAAGGCAATTCATTTAAATTAATTTTTAATATAAACTCAGGTCCTAAATTTACTTTTAACAAAATAAATTTAGTAATGCCTGATGATTATAACGCTATGCATTTTAAATCGATCAATAAAGTTTTATCTAAACTTAAAGATAAAAAATATTCGTTAAATAAAATTAATAACATTTTAGATGAAATTGATAAAATTGCTCTTTCCAAACAATATGAATTTATAAATGCAACATTATCTGAAGAAATTATAAATAAAAATAAACTGAACATCACTATTGAGTTATCCGAAATAGAAAAAACATACGTTGAAACAATAAATGTCTATGGTAACCAATTTACACTTGAAGAAGTTATAAGAAATGCTCTTATTGTAGATGAAGGTGATCCATATAATGAAATTTTATTTAATAAATCAATAAATAATATCAAATCTATCAATATTTTTAAAAAAGTTGAAAGTAAAATAGAAGAAGGATCTAATAAAAACCTTAAAACAATAAATATTACAGTTGAAGAAAAACCCACTGGAGAAGTTTCTTTGGGTGCTGGATTAGGTACAAGTGGTGGAACTATTGGTGGTGGAATTAAAGAAAGTAATTTTTTAGGAAAAGGTATTACACTAGATTCAAATGTAGCGTTCTCTGCTGATGCGGTTAAGGGTCAATTTATTTATAGTAAACCAAATTTTGCATATACGGATAATACACTTTATGCTTCCCTTATAAGTTCAACAGATGATAAATTAAAAAGTAATGGTTACAAATCTAGTGATTTAGGTGTTTCTGTTAGTACAAAGTTTGAGCAATTCGAGAATTTATTTTTTAGACCTGAGATTTCAACAAATTTAGAAAAATTAAAAACTAATTCAACAGCTTCAAGTACACTACAAAAGCAAAATGGTAATTATTTTGATGCTTATTTTAACTACTCTCTTGATTATGATTTGAGAAATCAAAGATATCAAACTTCTGACGGTCATAGAGTTCTTTTTACTCAAAATTTACCGGTAATTTCAGATTCATATGAAATAGTTAATGCTTTTACGATATCTAAATATCAAACGTTATTTTCTAATATGATAGGTGAAATAACTTTTTTTGCTAAGGCTGTTAATACAGTATCTGGTAAAGATGTTAGAGTTTCAAAGAGAGCCTTTATTCCAGCAAGTAAACTAAGAGGTTTTGAAAGTGGCATGATTGGTCCAATTGATAACAATGATTATATTGGAGGAAATTATGTGTCTGCACTTAATTTATCAACAACTTTACCACAAATTCTACCTTCATTCGAAAATACAGATTTTTCTTTATTTTTAGATGCAGCAAATATTTGGGGTGTTGGTGATAGCTCTTCTGTTAAAGAAAATTCAACGATAAGAAGCTCTGTAGGAGTCGGTGTTGAATTTTTATCACCAGTAGGCCCTTTAAGTTTTTCTCTATCTCAAGCGCTTGGCAAAGCAAGTAGTGATAAGACAGAATCTTTTCGATTTAATTTAGGAACATCATTTTAAAGATGATTAGAGATATTTTTAAAATTGCTTTATTTTTTATTTTTATTTCATCACATGTCATTGCTGAAAATAATGATACCACAAGATTTTTAGACATCAATTATTTGATGCAAAACTCTTTAGCGGGCAAATCTATGATCTCTCAATTAAATGCTATAACCAAATCTAACCAAAAAATAATTACGGAGGAAGCGGAGAAGCTTAAATCTGAAGAAAAAAAAATTGTTGCACAAAAAAATGTAATAAGTGAAAAAGAATTTCAAGCTAATATAAGTAAATTACAATCCAAAGTGCTTAAATTTAAAAAAAATCGAAATAAGCTTATTACTGATTTTAACCAAAAAAAAATTAATGCAGAAGCTCAGTTATTAAGTCAATTATCGACTATTTTGAGTGAATATTTAGAAAAAAACAACATCTCTTTTGTCTTACAAAAGAAAAATATTCTAATGGGGAAAAGTGAATTAGATATTACAAAAGAAGTTGTTAAGATATTTGATAAAAAGATTAAAAAAGTTAATATAAAATAATTTGTCATGACGGTTGCATTAAATAAACAACAAATAATTGAACTTTTACCTCACAGAGAACCAATGTTGTTAATTGATGAATTAATTAATATTAAAAAACTCTTTTCAGCTACTGCTATTGTAAATGTTAAAAAGACAAGTTTTTTTGTTCAAGGACATTTTCCTGGAAATCCTGTAATGCCTGGCGTCCTAATTGTAGAGGCTTTTGGTCAAGCAGCAGCAGCTCTTACAGCATCAGGTATAGATAAAAAAGAATATGAAAATAAATTAGTTTTTTTAATGGGTATTGAAAAAGCTAGATTTAGAAACCCAGTGATACCTGACTGTAGGTTGGAATTGAATATAGAGGCTACAAGATCACATGGAAGAGTATGGAAGTATAAAGGTGAAGCATACGTTGATGGAAAAAAAATGGCAGATGCTATGTGGTCGGCAAGTGTAGTAGATAGAAAATAATCAGTAATAATTCTTGATAAGTAATTAATCTAAAATTTGATAAATACTCTTTATCAATGTCTAATATTTTTTTTAAGAATCATGGTCCTTTTGAAATAGAAAAACTTTTAAAACTATCTAAAATTATAAATAAGAAAAATTTTAAAAAACTTAAAGTTA
>Ga0209502_10002580_pt1 | contig 14989 bp, 15 predicted proteins | sample ArcticOcean_MG_C_10_FD_187442 | JGI IMG/M metagenome (GOLD analysis project Ga0209502, IMG submission 187442) | Marine microbial communities from western Arctic Ocean - ArcticOcean_MG_CB11_90 (SPAdes) (version 2) | ecosystem: Environmental > Aquatic > Marine > Oceanic | place: Arctic Ocean...
AAAATCGTCTATAAAATGAAAAATCGTTGAAAATTTATTATGCATGATTGCCTTACCAATTTAATTGAAATTGAAAAAAAAATACAATTAAAAATTAATAATAAACCTAATTTGCTAACAACGCCTCAAATAATTGCAGTAAGTAAAATGTTCCCCATGAAGGAAATTTTGCCACTTATTAACCATGGACATATTCATTTTGGAGAAAATAAAGTTCAAGAAACAATAGAGAAATGGTCAAGTATTAAGTTTGATTTTACACATTTACAACTTCATTTAGTTGGAAAACTACAGACAAATAAAGTGAAATATGCAGTTCAAATATTTGATTATATTCACTCATTAGATAGTTTAAAATTAGCTGAAAAAATTTCCATAGAACAAAAGAAATTTAAAAGAAATATTAAGATATTTATTCAAATAAATATTGGAAATGAAGAACAAAAAAATGGCATTCCAATATCAGAAGCCCAAGAATTTTACAAAAAATGTATTAATGATTTTGGCCTAAACATTATTGGATTCATGTGTTTACCACCCAATACTGATAACAATTCACTGTATTTCTCTAAAATGAAAAAATTAATTTCTGAAAGTAAAATCAAAGAACTCAGTATGGGGATGTCCGGTGATTATATGGAGGCGCTCGATTTCCAATCTACTTTTTTAAGAATAGGATCTAGTATATTTGGTAAGAGGGTTTAACTAATTCTAATTTTTGTATTTTTATTAATAAGTTTAGTTAAAATTAAAAAATCTTTTTCTTGTAAAGCAATACATCCAGCTGTTTTTTGATAGTTATTTGTAAGATGAATAAAGATTGCACTACCCTTAAATGGTGTAAGTTTATTATTATATTTAATTTCTATTAAATAATTATAAGAATTATTTTTTTTGAATAATTTTTCATGGCCAATTTTAGTTTTTTCATGAATTTTAATTTCTTTGTTATAATGCTTACTGCTTGAATCATCACACCAACCAGTATTTCTTTGAATAATTTTTGTAGAAAGTTTAGTTATAGGTCTTTTTACTCTATCCGCCCTATAGTATAAATTTCCCAGAGAATAAGTACCTTTTGGTGTCTTTTTATCACCTTCTTTTTTGTTACGATATATTCCATTTTTCCCTACAGAACATCTGAAAGAATAATCAGAAATTTTTAGAGTTTCTTTATTTTTTAATATTATTAACATAGTCTAAATTATTATGAGTGAACAATATATTTACATCGTTGAGTTTCCAAGCTTATATAGCATATTATTTGAAGTCAAAAATTTATTTAATTTTAAGATTAAAAATTTTGAATCGTCTCAAGATTTTATAACTGCTAATGAGTCTAAAAAACTCAATAATTCCAATTCTATAATTATCGTTAACACAGAAATACAAAAACTGTCTTTAAGTGAAAAAGTACAAAATAAAAATATTTTTCTAATTGATGAATTCCCATTAAGGATTGAAAAATTAATTAATAAATTAAATATTCAACTAATCAAACAGCGCTACAATATTCAGTCTAAAATTATTGTTAAAGAATATACTTTAGATTTAAATAAAAGAATTATTGTAAACCAATTCACAGAATTAAAATTAACAGAAAAAGAAATAGATATAATTTTATTTTTACGAAAAAATAAAATGGCTCAAACCATCAGCAACCTGCAAGAAAAAGTTTGGGAATATTCTGCTGGTCTAGAAACACACACTGTAGAGACACATGTATACAGATTAAGAAAAAAATTTTTTGAAAAATTTAAAGATAATAATTTTATAGTAAGTGTTAACAACGCCTACAAAATTTAGTTTAATCTGGCACCAATTTTTTGTATTATTTTTGAAGACATCTCAGTCCCTTTTATCAAACTTTCTTTGGTAGAAAGCTTATTTATGTATCCATGAAGAAAACCTGCTGCAAATAAATCTCCTGCACCAGTTAAATCTAGGATATTTAAATCTTTTTTACTTTCGCATTCTGACACTTCACCTTTATCAATTGCCACACTCCCTTTTTCGCCACGTGTTATAACAATAATTTTATTTAGTTGTTTAGAAAAAGTAATAACGTCATTAAATTTTGTGGCATCAATTAAGGATTTAATCTCTTGCTCATTTGCGAATACAATATCAAGTTTATTCTTGACTAAATCTAAAAAACTATCTTTGTGTCGTTCTACACAAAATTGATCTGACAAAGACATGGCAATTTTATTTGAGTGCAATATTGCTTTATCAAACGCTGATTTAGGTTCTCCCTCATCCCACAAGTATCCTTCCAGAAAAATCATTTCACTTTCTGTCACAGCTTTTTCATCAATATCTTTTGGACTAATTTTTCCCGCAATACCCAAGAAAGTAACCATTGTTCTTTCCGAATCTGGTGTAATCAAAATAAGACAAGTACCAGTTGGGGTATCTTCTTTTTTTTTGTTATAATAATATTTTACTTTTTCATTTATTAAGCTTTGTTCATATTTTTCACCTAAATTATCTTTATTTATTTTACCAATAAAAGAAACATCATTCCCTAGTTGAGATAATCCAACAATAGAATTTGCCACAGAACCTCCAGCTATTGTTTGCTCAATTTTTAAGTTAGATAATAATTTTTGAAATTCTATTTTATCTACTAATTTCATTGTGCTTTTTATAAGGTTATTTTCAATTAAAAATGCATTTTCAACCTTGCAGATTACATCGACAATAGCATTTCCAATTCCAAGTATTTTCATATTAAGCTTTTTTTATTTTAAAGGGATGTCTTCGACTAGGATAACAAGTCGTACAAATTTTACAAGTTAAACCATAACACTCTCTAGCTTTACAAAATTCTCTTCCATAAAAAATTATTTGTAAATGAAGTTTATTCCAGGTTTTCTTAGGAAATATTTTTTTTAAATCTTTTTCAGTTTGGACAACATTTTTACCATTTGTCAGCCCCCATCTTTGAGCTAGTCTATGGATGTGTGTGTCCACAGCAAAAGCTGGTATTCCAAATCCTTGAGACATTACTACACTCGCTGTTTTATGACCTACACCAGGTAGTTTTTCAAGTTCTTCAAAAGTTCTTGGCACTTTGCCAGCATGTTTTTCTAGTAACAATTTTGACATTAAATAAATACTTTTAGCTTTAACCCTAAAAATTCCTATGGAGTTAATTAATTTTTCAATTCGTTTTCTTCCAAGCTTTACAAAATGTTCTGGTTTATTATATTTTGGATATATATCTTTTGTCACTTTATTAACATTTAGGTCTGTACACTGAGCGGACAAAAGTACAGACATTAAAAGAGTAAACTTATTTGTATAATTTAGAGGAATAGGTGTTGTTGGATAAATTTTATTTAAAATTTTTAATATTTTTTTTGCTTTTTCTTTTGTAACCATTGTTAGAAATTCAATAAATCTCTCATTGAATAAAGTCCAGGTTTTTTATTGATAAGCCATTTTGCAGCTGTTAAGGCACCATCTGAATATAAGGCTCTATCAAATGCTTCATGGTTTAATTTTATTATTTCTTTACCAGTTGAAAATGTGACTTCATGTTCTCCAATAATTTCACCTTTTCTAATTGAGTTAAAATTAATTTTTTTTCCGTATGGAAATGAATTTTTATTTAAAAATTTTTTACCTATTAAATTATTAAAGTTCTTGCGCTTACCATTCGCAATACCTTTTCCAAGCATCAAAGCAGTTCCTGATGGATAATCTTTTTTGTGTTTATGATGAATTTCAAGTATTTTACTTAAATAATCATTATTTAATGATTTTGAAGCCACTTCAGTTAAATACATTAATAAATTAACACCTAAACTCATATTCCCAGCTTTTAAAATTGGTATTTTTTTTGAATATTTTTTAATTAAGTTCTCCTCTTTTTGAGTAAAACCTGTTGTTCCAATAACCACACTTTTTTTTAGTTTTGATGCAATTTTAAGAATATCAAGAGTGCATTTTGGTACCGTAAAATCAATTATTATATCTGTTTTGATAAATGATCGATCAGTATTAAAATCTAGCTTAATTCCAGCTATTTTTTTATTGTAGTATTTGTTTTCTGTAAGAGCTACTAGCTTGAAATTATTGTTAGACCTAGAAGATTTAATAAGCTGCTGTCCCATTCTGCCTAGACACCCAGTAATAGCTAAATTAATTTTTTTCATTTAGGAAAATATTAACCCTTTTTTTTTAATTAGTCTTTTATTTTTTCCAAAAACTTTTAGCTTTTTGAAAGAATTTTTTAATGCTAGGATTTGATTTTTCGTTCTCAATTTTCCTAAATTTTTCAAGTAGTTCTTTCTGTTCTTTATTTAAGGAAATAGGAACTTCAGTATTTACCTGAACATATAAATCGCCATTTCCACTTCCGCGCATATACGGCATTCCTTTTCCCTTTAATCTAAATTGTTTTCCATTTTGGGTGCCATCAGGTATTTTAATTTTAGCTCTTCCACCATCAATTGTTGGTATTTCGATTGTAGTACCTAATGCAGCGTCCGCTATAGATATTGGGAATTCAAAAAATAAATTTTCATCAGATCTTTTAAAAAGATCATGTGAATGAACATTAATAAATAAATATAAATCACCACTAGCACCACCTTTTGCACCAGCTTCACCCTTACCTGCTAACCTTATTCTTGTTCCATCATCAACACCTTTTGGTATTGTTACAGATATTTTTTTTGATGCTTGTTTGTTCCCTTGACCATTACAGTCTGTGCATGGGTTAGTAATTTCCTCTCCAGTTCCTTGGCATTGTGGACATGTTTGTTGAACAGTAAAAAATCCCTGATTAGATCTAACTTTACCATTACCTCCACAAGTTGTGCATTTATCTGGGGAATAACCTGGTTTTGAACCATTTCCTTTGCAGGTAACGCACTTTTCTGTTGTTGAAAATTTAATATCTTGTTTTTTTCCCTCAAATGCTTCTTCAAGAGTAATTGATAAGTCATATCTTAAATCAGAACCTCTGTTATTAGAACTTCGTCTACCTGTAGATCTTCCACCACCAAAATCACCAAAGAAGTCTTCAAAAATATCTGAAAAATCAGCTCCACCAAAACCACTACTTTGTCTTCCACCACCACCTTCAAAAGCGGCATGACCAAAGTTATCGTAGTTTTGTTTTTTCCCCTGATCAGAAAGAATACCGTATGCTTCTCCAGCTTCTTTAAACTTATCTTCAGAAGTTTTATCACCAGGATTTTTATCAGGGTGATGTTTTACAGCTAGTTTTCTGTATGCCGATTTTAGTTCTTCAGGGCTTGCATTTTTGCTAACACCCAAGACGTCATAAAAATCTCTTTTAGCCATAAGTTACTTTAAGATGATAGTTGCTGTAAGTCTTAAGCGCTTTTTTCTTTATCTTCTTTTTTTACTTCTTTTGCTTCTTCTTCTTTTACTTCCTCAAAATCAGCATCGACCACATTATCATCTTTCTTTGCTTGATCATTTTTATCACCATCTTTAGATGAATCAGGTTTTTTTTCTTGAGACTTGTAGATAGCTTCTCCTAATTTCATAGAAGCCTGAACTAAACTTTCTGTTTTTTTCTTAATATCTTCAATATCAGTTCCTTTAATCGCTTCTTTTAATCCAGATGAAGCATCTTCTATTGCTTTCTTGTCTGCATCTGAAACTTTAGCACCATGTTCTTTTAAATTTTTTTCAGTTGAATGAATTAAGGTATCAGCCTGATTTCTTGCATCAACTGATTCTCTTTTCTTTTTATCTTCATCTTTGTTTGCTTCTGCATCCTTAACCATTTTTTCAATTTCCTCGTCACTTAGACCACCAGAAGCTTGGATTTGAATTTTTTGTTCTTTTCCAGTTCCTTTGTCTTTTGCTGAAACACTAACAATTCCATTTGCATCAATATCAAAAGCTACTTCAATTTGAGGTACTCCTCTTGCAGCTGGCGCTATACCAACTAATTCGAAATTTCCTAGCATTTTGTTGTCAGACGCCATTTCTCTTTCACCTTGAAGAACTCTTATTGATACAGCAGGTTGATTATCATCTGCTGTAGAAAAGACCTGACTTTTTTTTGTTGGAATTGTTGTATTTTTTTCGATTAATTTTGTTGAAACACCACCTAATGTTTCAATTCCAAGAGATAAAGGTGTTACATCTAAAAGAAGCACATCTTTAACATCTCCTTGAAGTACACCAGCTTGAATGGCGGCACCCATTGCCACAACTTCATCTGGATTTACACTTTTATTGGGCTCTTTTCCAAAAAAACTTTTAACTTCAGCTAAAACCTTAGGCATTCTAGTCATGCCACCAACCATTACAATTTCATCAATTTCATTTGCTGTAAGTCCCGCATCTTTAAGTGCAGTTTTACAAGGGGGTAATGTTCTTGAAATTAAGTCTTCAACTAAAGCTTCTAACTTTGCTCTAGTCATTTTTAAATTAATGTGTTTTGGACCTGTTTTATCTGCAGTTATAAAAGGTAAATTAACATCAGTTTGTTCAGCAGAAGAAAGTTCAATTTTTGCTTTTTCTGCAGCTTCTTTTAATCTTTGAAGAGCTAGCTTGTCAGTCCTTAAGTCTATACCGTTGTCTTTTTTAAATTCCCCAATTAAATAATCAACAATTGTATTGTCAAAATCTTCACCACCTAAAAATGTATCACCATTAGTAGACTTAACTTCAAATACACCATCACCTAATTCAAGAATGGATACGTCAAAAGTTCCACCACCAAGGTCATATACTGCAATTTTTTTATTTTCCTTTTTTTTATCTAAACCATAAGCTAGTGAAGCAGCGGTAGGTTCATTTATAATTCTTAAAACTTCTAAACCTGCAATTTTACCTGCATCTTTTGTTGCTTGTCTTTGAGCGTCATTAAAATAAGCAGGTACAGTTATTACAGCTTTAGTTACTTCTTGACCTAAATATTTTTCAGCTGTTTCCTTCATTTTTATGAGGATAAAAGCAGATATTTGTGAAGGTGAGTATTTTTGGCCTTTGGCTTCAATCCATGCATCACCTTTTTCTGAATTAACAATTTTGAAAGGCGCTGCAGCAATATCTTTTTTTACAGTAGGGTCTTCAAAATTTCTTCCAATTAATCTTTTTACAGCAAATATAGTGTTTTCAGGATTAGTTACTGCCTGTCTTTTTGCAGGTTGTCCAACTAATTTTTCTCCATCATCAGTAAAAGCAACAACAGAAGGAGTTGTTCTTGCACCTTCAGCATTTTCTAAAACTTTGGGCTGGCTACCCTCCATGATTGATACACATGAATTAGTTGTTCCTAAATCTATTCCTATAATCTTGCTCATAATTTAAATCCTACCTTTCATATAAGGGTTAATTTTCAATCTACAAGTTCTTGTAAATAGTATTAATTGCCTAAATTTCCTTTATTAACCTCATTTTTTTTTTCTTTAATATTAGTCTTCTTCGAAACACCCACAAGAGAAGGTCTAAGTAATCTGTCTTTCATCATAAATCCCTTTTGAATTTCCTGGACAATTGTACCAGGTTCTTTTTGATCGTCATCAATTTCCATCATGGCTTGATGAAGGTTGGGATCAAGTTTTTTACCAATCGAATCTATAGAGGTAATTCCATTTTTTGATAAAATAGAAACCATATCTTTATTAATAATGTCAAAATGTTCTAAAGTTTTTTTTAAAGCCTCTGAATCTTTTAATATCTCGTCATTTACTAATATCTGCCTTGATCTCTCTAAATTATCAATTAAGTTTAAAGTCTCTTTTGCAAAAGCAAAGCCACCATAATTAAAAGCATCTTCTCTTTCTTTTTCGAACCTTCTTCTTTGGTTTTCCATTTCAGCAAAAGCTCTAGCTACCTTATCTTCTAGATCTAAAATTTTTTCTTCAGGGCTAGTTTCTTTTATTTCCTCTGTGTTATTAGATGTATTTTGTTCAGCTTCATTTATTTCGTTTTCAGGGGTAATTTCTTCTGGCTCATCAACCTGCTTTTCTGCATCGATGTTTTGATCTTTTTCCATTGTGACTTATATGGTATGAAATTTGATAATTGCTAGATGTTAAAAAATAAAATTACAAAATTATTAATAGGCACAAATAATAAAGGAAAATTAAAGGAAATGAGGGATTTATTGCCTAAAAACCTTAAAATTTACTCTACATCAGATTTAAAAATTAAAAGTCCTGCTGAAAATGGAAAGTCTTTTGAAGAAAATTCTTTAATTAAAGCTAAATATTTTTCAAAAAAATCTAAAATGATCTGCTTGTCGGATGACTCGGGATTAGAGATAGATTTCTTAGACGGAGATCCAGGAATTTATTCAGCTAGATGGGGTGGGAAAAAAGGAAACTTTCTCAAAGCCATGAATAGAGTTTTTAAAGAATTAGATAAAAAAGATAAAAACTGGAAGAATAAAAAAGTTAAAGCTAGATTTGTTTGTGCTTTAACTATTTTTAAAGCTGGTCAAAAAATGACAAGTTCTATTGGTAAAATTGAAGGACACATTTCAAGTACTATGAGAGGAAAAAATGGTTTTGGTTATGATCCTATTTTTATACCAATTGGAAAAAAAATCACTTTTGGGGAAATGAAACCTATTCAAAAATATAAAATAGATCACAGGTTTAGAGCTTTTCAAAAAATTAAAAAATTTTTTTAAATTCTTCATTTTCTATTTTATAAAAATTTAAGATATGATTAATCTTATTATTTTTAATTTCAAAAATACCAACCTTGCCCTTAAATAAATTTTTTTTGGTAAAGATTTTTTTATCTATAATCAATTCATTTTGAATTATTAAATAATAAACAAGTCCAATTAAATCAAAGCTTAAGAAAGATAATTGATTGGGGTATTGATTATATTTTTCAAAATATTTTGATGAAAAAATTTCATAATTTTTTTTGTTGATTGATGGAAAATATAATGGTTGCGAGCTTGTTTCTATAAGTAAAGACTCATCAAACCACTGATTGAATGTTATAAAATATTTTTTTTTTGGTAAAATATCAGTATATAGCAAAGAAGTTGTTACGCTCTTTAAACTTTCATCAAAATCAGCAATTATTAATGAATCAAACTTAACATTTCCAAGAGTATCCTTTTTTTTTAACCTTTCAATTAATTGTTCTTTATTATCTTCATCTGACTCATCTAGTCTTTTAATTTCATCTTCAAGATTTTGTTTTCTGCGTTTATAATCTGTTATTTTTTCAATTTGTTGTGTGAGTTTTGTTGGGTCCGTATTATAGATATAACTTTTTATTACTTTTATTTTAGACTCAGATATGGCTTGTTTAACTTCATCTTTATATTCTACGTCTGGAATTAAAAAAATAGTTTTTTTGATTTTCTCTAGTTTGATAAATTTTTTAATTGCATTTAATTGAGAAGTTGCATTTATTCCTGCATTAATAATATTTTTTGAGCCATTGTCTCTTTTATTTGTTAATGATAAAAAAGTTATTTCGCTTACTTCATCAAGATAAACTAAATTTTCATTAAAGACGGGTCCAATAACTATTTTTACACCCAATGTATTCAACTCTTTTGCTGACTTTAAAGTGACCTCAGGGTTTGATGCCGTATCTTTAGGAATAATCTCAATTGATAAATTGTTTATTTGATTAATGGCTAGTCGTATAGATTGAATTATGGATTGGCCAATCTCAGAATCTTTACCTGTTAATGGAACAAGTAATCCTATTCTAATTTTTTCTTCAGCAAATACCCCTCCTATAAAAAGTGAAAAGGTTAAATTTAAAAGTAATATAATTTTAATAATTTTCTTCATTTTAATGTTATTATAAGGATTATAGTTCAATGATTCTACATACTGAAAACAAAAATAACAAAGTTAAAAATGGCCTTTACGTCATTGCTACTCCAATTGGTAATTTAAGTGATATCACACTACGAGCCTTAGAGGTCTTAAAAAAATCTGATTATATCCTGTGTGAAGATACTCGTATTTCAAAAAATTTACTGGAAAGGTATGAAATTAAGTCCAAACTTATTTCAAATCATAAATTTAATGAAAAAAAAAATTTATTAAAAATAATAGAAATTTTAAAATTAGACCATGTTGTCTCATTAATTTCTGATGCTGGAACTCCCTCAGTTTCAGACCCTGGCGCAATTCTAATTAATGAATGCCTAGAAAATGCAATTGATATTTTTCCAATACCAGGAGCTTCTGCTGTCTCAACTGCTATTTCAATCAGTGGTTTTGATGAAAAATATTTTTTTTATGGTTTTTTTCCAGAAAAAAATAATAAATTAAAAGAGGATTTTGAAAGATTATCTAACCTAGATAGCTGTATTGTTTTTTTTATTTCTCCTCGAAAATTTAATAAGTCTGTTAAATATATTAAGCTTTATTTTTCTGGTAGAAAAATTTTAATATGTAGAGAGATGACCAAATTTTATGAAGAGTATGTTAGGACCGAAATTGATAACTTGGAGCCTTTTAAGTCTGATCCAAAAGGAGAACTTACAATTATTATTTCTGAACGAAGAAAAACAAAAAAGGCATCGATAATTTTAAAAGAATCTGATAAATTAAACATTAAAAAAATGATTAAAAAATTAAGCATTAAGGATATCACAGATTTAATTAGCCAGAATAGTAACGTACCTAAAAAAGAGATTTATAATTATTGTTTGGAGTTAAAAAATGAAAAATAGAATTATTTTAATTACTTTTATATTTTTAGTGTTTAATGGATGTGTGGGAATTAGTTCAAAAGGAATTTTTGGATCTGGTGTTAGTATTGCTTTTGACCCAAGATCCTTGGGAACTCAAATAGATGATTCTGTAATGCAAAAAAATCTATCTACAAGAATGATCTTGAGAAATAAAAAACACCTTTTATCAGTTAGTACAAATGTTTTAGATGGTAGAATTTTTTTAACAGGTAAAGTGGAACAAGCAGAGGAAAAACTTCATCTTACTAAACTAGCCTGGGAAACCAAAGGTGCTAGATCTGTTAAAAATGATATTAAAATTAAAGAAAAATTTGACTTCAAACAATCAGCAAAAGATTTATTAATAACTTCGCAATTAAGAACAGCTATGATATTTAACAAAAAAATCAAGGCAACTAATTATCAAATAGATACCCATAAAAAGAAGATATTTATTTATGGAATTTCTTTAACAGCAGATGAAAGAAAAGAAGTGATAAGTGAAGCAAAAGAGATACTTGATGTTGAGAATGTTATAGCTAGCATAGTTTTAGTTGACGACTTAAGAATTCAAAAAAATTAAGACTTAAGAAAAATTTTTACGTGGAGTAAGCTTTATATGGTTATATTTGACGATTTTGTTAAAGATAAAAAAACTACTTTAATTTTAAAAAATAAGAATACCTGGAATGATTTTCCATCATATAATTGGTGGGATGGCTGGTGGAAAGTTGAACCAAGAAACATAATGGAAATATTGATTAAGATGGTTTGGGGGCAATTCCAGCTTGAAAATAAAATAGCAGGTTTTGAGTACTGGTCAAATTATCAAACTCCTAAAAACTGGAAGCTTAATTGGCATCAAGATTGTGATGAAAAGTTAAGAAAAAATTCAAATAATATTTTATCTCCAACTCTTGGACAAATATATTATATAGAGAATAGTGGAGTTCAAGGTGGTTACTTGGAGATTTCAAGTTTATCAGCTGAAACAGAACCCAACCCTTCTAAAATTGAGAGAATTTATCCTAAAGAAAATAGACTGGTAATTTTCAATCCATCAAAAAAACATTGTGTTTCAGAAATTACGTCTGGAAATCGACATGCTTTTTTGTCCAATGTGTGGATAAAAAAACCAAGTACTTTTGACAAATCTGAAAATGTTGATCACAAAGATTTTTTTCCTATAGAGTGGAAAAATAAATATAATATTTCTTAATTCTTTTTAGTATAATTTATTACACTAGCAGAGTAAGCAGCAACTGAAGCTAAATTTATTATCTCAGAGGTAGATGATCTTAAAGGTGCAATCTCAATTGGTTGACCCAAACCAATTAGCAGAGGACCAATGACTTTCGTGTTACCCAAACTTTTCATCATCTTGTACGAAATAGCAGCACTGTGTTGTCCTGGCATTATTAAGATATTGGCATTACCAACAATACTTGAAAATGGATAAAGTTCTTTATACTCCCCATCAAGTGCTACATCAGGTTGCATGTCACCGTCAAAATCAAAATCTACATCTTTAGTTTTTAAAATTTCAACAGCTCTTTTGATGTGCTTAGTTCTACTGGTGAGAGGTTGACCAAAGGTTGAGTGAGAAACAAAGGCAACTTTAGGAACAAAACCAAATAATTTTACTACTCTAGCTGATGATATTGCAATTTCTGCTAGCTCTTCTGAACTTGGGTATTCATTAACACTAGTATCTCCCACAAAAATAGTTTTTCCCTTAGAGACAACCATGTTTAAGCCAAACATAATTTCTCCTGGTCGCGCATCCACTACTTGAGTAATTTTATCCAATGAAGCTCCAAATCTTCTTGTATTACCTGTAACAGCACCATCTGCATCACCGCATGCAACCATACATGAAGCCCATATAACACGATCATTTCTTACAAGTCTGTCGCAATCTCTTTCTAAAAGGCCTTGTTCTCTTTGCATCTTTTTAAATAAATAATTCACGTACTTTTCTCGCTTTTCTGAGTCTTGAGAATTTACTATTTCGATATCAAAATTTTCACTGTACCCAATTTCGTTAATTCTTTCTTTGATTTTTTCTTTTTTACCAATCAAAATTGGAATTCCTAATTTTGAATTTTTAAATGCTATTGCAGCTTTAAGAGTGTTTTCATCTTCACCATCAGCAAAAACAATTCTTTTTTGATTTTTTTTAATATGTGAATTAATACCCTGCATAATTGTAACAGAAGGATTAAGTCTTTGTTTAAGTTGCTCTTTGTAAATTTCAAAATCTTTTATATCTTTTTTTGCAACACCACTTTCCATAGCAGCTCTTGCGACAGCTACAGGAATTTCACTAATTAGTCTTGGATCAAAAGTAGATGGGATTATATAATCTTTGCCATATCTTGGGCGATCACCTCCCATAGCAGCCACAACTTCATCTGGCACATCTTCTCTCGCTAATTTTGCTATTGCATTCGCTGCAGCAACTTTCATCTCTTCATTAATTGTAGTGGCTCTAACATCTAAAGCTCCTCTAAAAATATAAGGAAAGCCAATTAAATTATTTACTTGATTATGATAATCTGATCTTCCAGTTGCAATAATAGCATCACTTCTAACTTCCATTATTTCTTCAGGAGTTATTTCTGGGTCTGGATTAGCACAGGCAAAAATTATTGGATTTTTTGCCATTGTTTTTACTAATTCTTTTTTTAAAGCTCCTTTAGCAGACAATCCTAAAAATACATCAGCACCGTTAATAGCCTCTTCCAAAGTTCTATTTTTGGTATCAATTGCGTGAGCTGATTTCCACTGGTCCATACCTTCAGTTCTGCCTCTGTAAATTACCCCCTTACGGTCTAACATGGTTACATTTTCACTAGGCACTCCACTCTTTTTAAATAAATTTGTACAGGCTATCGCAGAAGCTCCGGCTCCATTAACCACGACTTTGATATCCTTGATAGATTTACCACTTACGTCTAAAGCATTAATCAATGCTGCGGTTGTTATAATCGCTGTACCATGTTGATCATCATGAAAAACTGGAATATCTAAAATTTCTTTTAATTTTTCTTCAATAATAAAACAATCTGGAGCAGCTATATCTTCCAAATTAATCCCACCAAAACCACATGCAAAGTTTTTAATACTATTTATTATTTCAGTTGAATCTTGTGAATCGATTTCCAAATCAATAGAATCTATGTCTGCAAATCTTTTAAATAAAACTGCTTTTCCTTCCATCACTGGCTTTGAGGCCAACGCTCCTAGATTACCTAAACCTAAAATTGCAGATCCATTGCTTATTACTGCAACTAAATTTCCTTTGGAAGTATAATCGTAGGCTGCTTCAGGGTTCTGAAAAATTGCCTTAACAGGAACAGCTACACCAGGTGAATATGCCAAGGCTAAATCTCTCTTTGTTGTCATTGGCTTGGAAGAATTAATCTCTATTTTTCCAGGCTTATTCTGGCTATGGAATTCTAAGGCTTCCTTATCCGTATAATGGTCTATTTTAGTTTTTTTCATTTATGGTAATTAAATATACAAATGGAGCTAATTTATGACTAATATGATTTATGAACCTTATTAAGTCAACAGGCACATTCAGTTTTTTTACCATAATCAGCAGATTATTAGGTTATGTAAGAGATATACTAATAGCTGTGTTTCTAGGCGCTGGGCCTTTAGCTGATGCATTCTTTGTAGCATTTAGAATTCCAAGTACATTCAGAAGATTATTTTCTGAAGGAACTTTTAACGCAGCATTTGTTCCAAGCTATTCATCATTATTAAATAATAAAAAAGAGGCTCAAAAATTTTCAAATAATATTTTTAATTTACTTATTGTAGGACTATTTTTTTTAGTTCTTGTTATTGAAATATTGATGCCACTATTTGTTTTTTTAATTGCACCAGGTTTTGAGGGAGATTCTCAAAAAATGGAATTAGCCATAACCTTAACAAGAATTACTTTCCCTTTTTTATTATTCATAAGTTTAGCCTCTTTTTTTTCAGCAATTTTAAATTCTCATAATAAATTTGCCATAGCTTCGGCTGCACCCATCATTTTGAATCTTCTTTTAATTGGAGTCTTACTTTTCGGAAAAATTTTAAATGATGAATTGGTATACTATTTGTCATATGCGGTTACTCTATCAGGAATATTACAATTTATATTTTTATATTTTTTTATTAAAAAATATTTTTTACCTAAATTTGATTTTCATATTAAAATTAATAGTAAGGTTAAGATTTTTTTTAGAAGACTACTTCCAAGCATTTTTTCTTCTGGTGTTACTCAAATAAATATTTTAGTAGGAACAATCATTGCATCTTTTCAAGCTA
>Ga0209502_10002583_pt1 | contig 14971 bp, 9 predicted proteins | sample ArcticOcean_MG_C_10_FD_187442 | JGI IMG/M metagenome (GOLD analysis project Ga0209502, IMG submission 187442) | Marine microbial communities from western Arctic Ocean - ArcticOcean_MG_CB11_90 (SPAdes) (version 2) | ecosystem: Environmental > Aquatic > Marine > Oceanic | place: Arctic Ocean...
TTGAGTTCTGTTTTAAGTGAACTGGAGGGCGATGTTATTTCCGGAGATGTCGTTTTTGCACTCTACGATACATATGGATTCCCTGTTGACTTAACTAATGATATTGCGAGAGAAAAGGGCTTGTCATTGGATATGCTGGGCTATGAGAAATCTATGGCAGCTCAACGCAAGCGGGCTCGAGCTGCTGGAAAATTTAATACTGACTACATACAGCAGCTAAAACTTGATGGAGAGACTGATTTCACTGGCTATGATTCTACTTTAGGCGAAGGCAACGTTATAGCATTGATTCTGAGGGGAGAGTTAGTTGATCGCGTTTCCGAGGGTGATGAGGCTACCATTGTGCTCAATAGTACTTCTTTCTATGCTGAGTCTGGTGGACAGACTGGAGATCATGGGTGTTTGCGAGCTGATTCTAGCGAGTTTAAGGTCAAGGATTGTCAAAAAAAGGACTTGCATTTTTTGCATATTGGTACAGTGGTTTCAGGGTCTATTGATGTGGGACAAAAACTTTATTCATTGGTTGATGCTAGCGATCGTTTAGCTACGGGGCTTAATCATTCCGCTACTCATTTGTTGCATGCAGCTTTAAGGCAAACCTTAGGTGAACATGTTATGCAAAAAGGATCGCTAGTGGACAGCAGACGTCTTCGTTTTGATTTTAGTCATACTGAAGGCATTTCGCCCGAACAACGGAAATCCATAGAAGGTGTTATCAACGCAGAAATTCGTCGAAATACAGTAGTGAAAATTGATATCTGCGATATGAAAACAGCTCAAAATAAAGGTGCTATGTCTTTGTTTGGTGAAAAATATGGCAATGAGGTGAGAATGCTGACTATCGGGGATAGCTTTTCTGTAGAATTGTGTGGCGGAACTCATGCTCTAAGTACCGGCGATATCGGCCTGTTCAAGATTGTTTCTGAGATAGGCATTGCTGCAGGCATTCGTCGCATTGAAGCAGTGACCGGTGAACAGGCGTTAACTTACGTTAATAAGTTAGAGTACGATTTGGAGGCTGTATGTCATACTCTCAAAGCCAGTCCTGATAATATTGCGCAAAAAGTGACGGCTTTATTGCTTGAATCTAAAGAATTAGAAAAACAAAATGCTCGATTGAAAGGAAAAATGGCTAACCTGGCCGGTGTTGAACTGCTTTCTGCAGCTAAGGAAATAAAAGGTATTCAGGTGCTGTCGGCGATCATTGACGGAATAGATCCCAAAACACTTCGTGATACAGTAGACCAGTTAAAGTACAAACTGGGTAAAAGCGTGGTGATACTGGCAGCAATCGATAAAGATAAAATTTTCCTAGTTTCTGGTATTACCCAAGATATCTCTAGGCAGATCCATGCCGGTGATTTAATGGGTTTTGTCGCCTCCCAGTTAGATGGTAAAGGTGGAGGTCGTCATGATATGGCTCAAGGGGGAGGTACAAATATTAAGGCGCTACCAGAAGCAGTTAACTCCGTTTTTGGCTGGGTCGAAGAAAAACTGAATAGTTGAAACCTTGGGTTGATCAATGGCTGGCTTTGTGTGAGTGATATACCTTAACTTTTATAGTGTTTTGTTGTTTAATTGCCCACCTTTTTGTAAGTTGCTTTTAGCTTATTGTGAGAGATTTAGCTCGACATTCAATCTGCAAAAAATAATATCTTAGAGTTTAGGTTATACATGAGTTTACTGGTTCAAAAATTTGGTGGCACTTCAATTGGGACTGTTGAAAAGATTGAGGCTGTAGCTGAAAAAATTTGCGACGCTCGGAAGCGTGGCGACGATATAGCTATAGTGGTCTCTGCTATGAGCGGCGAAACTAATCGGCTGATTGCACTAGCAAATGGTATCCAAAAAAATCCCAGTTCTCGCGAAATGGATGTATTGGTATCCACTGGGGAGCAAGTCACAATTGCTTTGCTGTGTATGGCGCTGCATAAACGTGGTTGTGCAGCCAAGTCCTATATTGGATCACAGGTGCGTATTCTTACAGATAGCGCGCACTCTAAGGCTCGGATTGAAGCCATTGACTCCCATCGTATGGAGCAAGACCTTGATGAAGGAAAGGTAATCGTAGTTGCTGGCTTTCAAGGCGTTGATGAGCGCGGAAATATCACAACATTAGGGCGGGGCGGCTCTGATACTACTGCTGTGGCTTTAGCTGCTGCATTGAAAGCAGATGAGTGTCAAATTTATACGGATGTAGACGGTGTTTATACAACAGATCCTCGGGTGGTTAAAAATGCTCGACGTCTGGATCATATTACTTTTGAAGAAATGCTCGAAATGGCCAGTCAAGGCTCTAAGGTATTGCAGATAAGAGCCGTAGAATTCGCTGGGAAATACAAAATTCCTCTCAGGGTTCTATCTAGCTTCAAAGAGGGCCCTGGCACTTTAATTACACTTGAGGATGATGACAATATGGAAAAGCCTGTTGTTTCTGGCATCGCTTTTAATCGTGATGAAGCTAAGCTTACAGTGCGAGGGATTCCTGATGTTCCTGGGAGCGCCGCTCGAATTCTAGGTGCAGTTGGCCGAGCCAATATCGAGGTTGATGTAATTGTACAGAACGTCGCCCAAGATAAGACAGCATCTTTAACATTTACCGTCCACAGAGATGAAATGAAGAATGCAGAAGTTGTATTGAACAAGGTTGCAATGGAATTAGGTGCAACTTCAGTGGAAGCTGATGCCAATATTGCCAAGCTAGCTTTGGTTGGCGTGGGAATGCGTTCTCATGCAGGCGTCGCTGCGACTATGTTTTCTACGCTAGGTAGAGAAAATATTAATATTCAGATGATTAGCACATCAGAAATTAAAATCACGGTTGTGATTGCTGAGGATTTTTTAGATTTGGCGGTGAGATCATTGCACAGTGTGTTTGAGTTAGATGACGATGCTAGGCCTTTAAAATAATTTTTTAGGTTGACTATCCTAAGCATACAAAAAATAAAACCAAAGTTGTTTGATCAGCTTTGATTTTTGAAGAGGTGTTGTTATTATGCCGCCTCGAATTTAGATGCTCTTTTTGGATTTATCAGTTATTGAGAGCTGCATATTTTGGAGAGGTGGCCGAGTGGCTGAAGGCGCGCCCCTGCTAAGGGTGTATAGGCTAATACCCTATCGAGGGTTCGAATCCCTCTCTCTCCGCCACTTACAAAGGTAAGTAACACTAAAGGGTTTAGGCTGTTAGCTAAACCCTTTTTTTATGAGCAAGATTGTGAGTAAAAAGGACTTTTATTCCCGTGAAATATTTATCTTGTCTGAAGAAGTTTCGGAAGATGACTCAAGTGATAGCTTAAATAGCTCGCCTAAGAGTGGCTCAGCAAATAAAAAATAGCAGAAAAAAGTAGACTAATCCTAACACCTGTTTTTTTGACCACTAAAAAATTATACTTTATTGAAACAATTAGTGAGTTTGTTGGATAAAATTAGACCTTGTTTCAATTTTATTGATTACTATAGTGACTATAGTTTAAAAAAAAGCAAAAGAAGCAAATTTTTTATAATTCGAGTGGTTGGTTGTTTTCTGGAAAAGTTACAGTTATTGCTAACTTTTGCAGATGCTCGTAGAATAAATATTTGTCCTCATGGGTCACAATAAATAGAGACCTGATTTAGCAATTTAAGAACGAAGGTAGCTCGATATGGGAATGCTCATTAATATCGATAACGGCGGCACCCTCACAGATATATGTGTGCTGAAAGATAATGATTTTTATAAAACAAAGACACTCACTACACCTTATGATTTAAGCAAGTGTTTCTTTGATGGACTAAAGGATGTCTCAAAAGCCATATATGGTGAAGAAAACGTTGCTCGATTACTCGCTGAAGTTGATCATATAAGATATTCAACTACTCAAGGTACTAATGCTATTGTGGAACGCAAGGGCCCCAAGCTAGGAATCGTTGTCAATAAAGGGCATACAGATTTAATTAGTCTGATGAGAAAGCAAGATCAAGATTTGTTTGATTTTCTTGTGGGCGATCGTGTGGAAGAAATAGAGCTAACTGATTTGCAGGATGCAGAGCGCGCAACTGAAACTACAACTGCTATTACTCGATTGACTGCAAGAGGAGCAAATCGGGTTGTGGTCTGTTTTGATGTTGATAAAGCAACTCAATATGAGTCTCAGTTTAAAAGAATTGCCTTTGATAATTACCCTCGACACCTTCTGGGTGCTGTTCCTATGCTGTTTGCTAGCGAGCTAGCTGAAGATATTTCTCCTAGCCGTCGTGGTTGGACAGCGTTGGTTAACTCTTTTTTGCATCCTGCGATGGAAAGTTTCTTGTATAACGCAGAAAATCGTTTACGTGAATATCGAACAAAAAATCCATTACTTATTTTTCGTAATGATGGCGATGCATCTCGAGTTGCTAAAACTATTGCATTAAAAACATATAGTTCTGGGCCTCGTGGCGGAATGGAGGGCGTTAAAGAATTTAGCAAGCAGTACAAACTTCCTAATGTGGTCTCTATGGATATTGGTGGGACCACCACAGATATCGGGCATATAATAAATCATACCGTACAAGAATCACGTCATGGCAATGTGGAAGGGGTGCCTATTTCGTTCGGTCTTTGTGAGATAGCAAGCCCAGGTGTTGGCGGAAGTTCTATCTTATCCGTTAACGGGAAAGATATTAAGGTGGGACCAGAAAGCGTAGGCGCGGTACCTGGACCAGCAAGTTTTGGTCGTGGCGGCAAAGAATCTACGATGACAGATGTCAATCTTTTGACGGGACTGCTTGATCCTCAAACTTTTTTTGGCGGCGGATTGAAGCTTGATATTGACAGAGCTCATGCTGCTATAGAAGAAAATATTGCTACTCCTTTGGGCGTTTCTTCTGACGAAGCCCTTCTTAAATTACGTGATGCTTATGATCAAAAAGTTGCTGATGAGCTAACTGGTTTCGCTACTGTTTCTGATGAGACTGTCTTGCTAGCATTTGGTGGGGCCGGCCCAATGAGTGCTTGTGGTGTAGCCGATAAGTCTGGCATTAGAACTGTGTTTATTCCAAAAACTGCGGCAGTGTTCAGCGCTTACGGTATCGGATCTTGTGACATAGGGCAAAGCTATGCAGTTGTTCTAGCTGACTATAAAAATGAGACATTAAAGTTAGCATATACCGGCTTGGCAGAGAAGGCTGGTCGAGATATGTTTGCAGAGGGTTATTCTGAAGGTGATTATCAAATTACCGCTCAGCTTGTTGGCACAAGCAAGGATAGCGAGGTTGTTCATGTGCTGGCTAATGAGATTGCATTTCCTAAATCTTTGTCTGGTTCAGACTCGGTCATATTAGAGTTCTCTGCTAGAAAAATACTCAGAGCAGAGAGTCAATTACAGGCCAAAGTGTCCAAGGGTGCTGTGGCAAAAAAAGATAACGTTCGATCCATTTTTGGAGATAACGGAGAGTGGAGCGACTTACCAGTTTATGGTGTGAGTAGCATGAAGCCTGGCGATCATGGTGCTGGTCCAGCAGTTATTGAAGAGGAATACTTTACATGCTTGGTTCGTCAAGGATGGAGTTTTGTTGTAACTGAATTGGGCGACATTTGTTTAACAAAGGGAGCCAAATAATGAAAGTATTAATGACTGAATATCTTCGAATAGATTTAGATTCAGAGAACTGGGAATGCCGTGTATGTGATCATACGGTCGGTCCGGCCCGCGGAAATTATAAAGAAGGTTTATTGGTGTACAAGAGAGATCCAGAAGATATCCATCCTTCTGTTATCGATCCAGAAAAATATAACTTCACTTTTTGCCCTGATAAAGACTGGGTGAGCATCTATGAATTTTACTGCCCGTCCTGCGCTACTCAGGTGGAGGTTGAATACACCTTCCCTGGGCATATGCCACTTTATGATATGGAAGTGGATGTAGATGCTCTTAAAGAGCAGTGGAGCACAAGAGAGGAACTTACGGAGCCTACGACAGGCCCTAATGTTCTAGTAGACAGGACTCACGGCCATAATCATTAATGCAGCGGACTTATTCTCTTACAGGAAGATAATCCATAAGCTTTAAAGTTTTAGGAAATAAAATTATGAAACGTATATCTGTAGATATCGGTGGTACTTTTACTGACTGCTTTGTAGTGTGGGACAACAAGTACATCGAAACTAAAGCGTTGACGACACATCAAAACCTTGCGTTGGGTTTTAATGAGGCTCTTGAAAAGGCCTATCAAGAACTTGGTGTGGGTATGGAGGAGCTTCTAGCAGGCGTTGACTCGGTTCGTTATGCAACCACGTTAGGCACTAATGCCTTGATTGAGCATAAGGGTCCTCGTATGGGCATGCTAGTAACGGCTGGTTATGAGGCAATGGTGCCCTTGAGTAGGGCGCGTGGATACGGCGAAGGTTTGGATGATCTAGGCAAACAAAATCTTCCTGATGCACAAAGACCAGCACCTCTTGTGCTACCAAGTATGATTGAAGGTGTACGCGAACGTTTAGGTTTTGAGGGCGAGCTAGTCATGCCCGTTGATGAAGACGATGTTCGTCGTAAGATAAGAACCTTGGTAGATAAAGGCGCGCAAGTCATCGTAGTATGTTTGGTTAATTCGGTAGTAAACCCTGCACATGAAAAACGAGTAGAGGAAATTTTGCTGGAAGAGTATCCCACGCATTTGCTTGGCTCTATTCCTGTTATTCTTTCTCATCGTGTTGCAGGTCGTAAGGGTGAATATGTGCGTGCTACCTCAGCAATTGTGGATGGCTATTTGCATTCTACTATGTACCACGCTATGAGCCAGCTTGAACAAAATCTCCGAGCAAACTCATACTCCAAGCCTATGCTCGTCATTCACAACTCGGGTGGCATGGCTCAGTTGAATTCTACAGATGCGCTGCAGACCATTCATTCTGGCCCAGTATCTGGTATTAGTGCTGCAGAACATCTCGCTAAAGAGGCGGATCTGGGAAGTGTGATCGCCACAGATATGGGAGGAACAAGTTACGATATTGGTATCGTCGTTGAGGGGGGAATTAAGCATTATGACTTCAATCCCGTTATTGACAGATGGCTAGTATCAGTCCCTATGGTTCACCTAGTTACTCTAGGTGCAGGTGGAGGCTCCATTGCTTCGTTTGATCGTATGTACAACGCTGTTGCGGTTGGTCCCAAAAGTGCCGGCTCCGACCCTGGTCCAGCTTGTTACGACCGAGGCGGAATGAATCCCACGGTGACAGATGCGGATTTAGCCTTAGGTTACCTTGATGCGGAAAATTATGCAGGCGGCAGCATACCCCTTAACCCTAAGCGTTCAATGTTTGCCATTGAAGAAGCCTTATGTGACGATTTGGATGTGGAACCAATCGCAGCTGCATTGCTGATCAAAGAAAAAGTAGACAGCAATATGGCTAATGGCGTCAATACAGAACTAAGAGTCCGCGGTTACGATCCGAAAGATTTTACCATGCTAGCTTATGGTGGTAACGGGCCTCTGCATTGCTGTGGTATTGCTTCTAAGTTAAAAATCAACAAGATTCTTGCTACCCCAATGAGCTCTGTTTTTTCTGCAGTGGGTGCAGGTAATATGCATCAAATGCACATTCATGAAACATCGTTGTTCATGGTGCTGTATGACTCTACTGCTCGAAAAGTGTTCGATAATTATGTTCGGTTCAATGATCTTGTTGTTGAGCTAAGCAAGCGCGGCCAGGCTGACCTTGTCAGACAAGGTCAGCCTGTTAGCGATATCAAGCACTCACTAGAGCTAGATATGCGCTATGGAAACCAATTGGTTCAAACTACAGTAGTGGTTTCAAAGCATTCTCTTGAGTCTGTCATGGATGTGATGAATATTCTTGATCAGTTTTCAAGCGACTATGGTAAGCGTTTCGGTGAGGGCAGCCAGGCTCCGGAAGCTGGCATTCGCATCAATACAATACGTGTAGCTTCTTATGTGGAGCATGACACAGTCAAATTCGATCACATTAAACCGATAGCGCAGAGCGAGCGTATTGCTCCACCTGCCCCAACAGCTACCCGTGTGTGCTACTTTGTGGGTGACGGAAAACCTGTTAAAACACCTGTTTGGGATAAGGCAAATATTCCACCAGGAACAGAGATTGTCGGCCCCGGTCTTGTATCGTCAGAGGTAACAACTTATCTGATCGAGCCAGGCTGGAAATATGTTTCTGCTGAACAAGGTGCAGTTTGGTTTCTTCGTACAGAAGACAAGAATTAAAGAGGTGGATATATCATGAATAAGGATGCAAATATTGAACTTGATGTTCAAGATCAGAAATTAATCAAAAAATTTCTTAAGGATACAACATTATTTCTTGGCCCAGATCCTGAGATCATGCGAGATCATCGCATTATGCCTAGGACTGAAACAGAAGAAAGGTGTATGGACGAATACACCGATTTAAACCAAATTGCTTCCATTCGTGACCGCCTTCAGTCTGCGTGCGAAGAGGGATTCGAAATGGTAGAGCAGATGGGTGCAGCTCCTGGAGCAAAATGGGGCGACATCATCACTGGCATATATTCGGCTTCTGGTGATTTAACCATTGGTAGTGCTGGTGGCGTGTTGATTTTTTCTGCCCTAGTGCATCACCCTATCAAGTTTATTATTAAAAACTGGATAGACGAAGAAACAGTTGGTGTTAATGAAGGTGACGGATTCATTCATAATGATTCTCGATACGGCAATGTGCATAATACCGATCAAAGCATGATTCTGCCTGTTTTTCATGAAGGCAAGTTAATTTGTTGGGCCGCCTCCACTGTCCATGAGGGAGAATGTGGTGCTATCGAACCTGGTGGTATGCCTACTATGGCTGAGACATCTTTTGATGAAGGCTTGAAAATGTCTCCTTTCAAAGTGGTGGAGAATTATAAAATTAAAAGAGATCTGCTGACTTTCTTGCAGAATTCTGTTCGTGAGCCAAAATTACAATACGAAGATATGAAGGTGAAACTATTTGCCTGTATGCGTCTAGAGCAGAGAATTAAGGAGGTTTTTGCCTCTGAAGGCCCTGATGCCCTTACAGCCTGCTTGAGATATACGAATGAGAGTGTAGTTGAAGAGGTTCGACGTAGGATCAGTGGGTGGCCGGATATGACTGTCCGCACACATACGATCATGGATAGCACATTGCGTGAAAATGCGCTTATTAAAATGAACCTAACTCTTGTAAAGAAAGGAGATAGGTTAATTTTTGATTTTTCTGGCAGCAGCCCAGAGTTCACTAATCGTGCTATTAATACCCAACTTCCCGGTATGAAGGGAATGGTTGGCCAAGCATTCATGAATCACATCTGGCCTGATCTACCTCGAGGGCAAGCTGGTTTGTCTCCTGTTGAATTTAAGACTACGCTGGGGTCAATAGTTGACTGTACTTATGCTGCGCCAAACTCTCAGAGCTTGATGTCAATCTTCCATAGCTTCACTGTAGCTCAGCATGCAACTGCAAAGATTCTTTATAGTGCTCCTGAGAAATTTACACGCGTACTGGCTCCTTGGCATAATATGATTAATACCTTTATCTGGGGTGGCGTGAATCAGCACGGGGAAACCTTGGGCAACTTGTGTGCAGACCTTAATGGAATGGGTGGTGGTGCTCGGATGGATAGAGATGGAGAGCATGCGCTTTCTCCAATATTTGCAACTATGGCAGATATTGGCGAGCAGGAGATGAACGAAGAAGATGTTCCTTTCCTTCAGCTTGTTTCTAAAAAAATGACTATGGATACTCAGGCTCCAGGTAAATATCGAGGTGGCATGGGGTATACTCAAATCGCTTCAACAAAAGATAGCGATGCGTGGGGCTTTATGACGTCCTGTCAAGGTTCGAAGGCTCCAACCATTCAGGGTTTATTTGGTGGTTATGCGGCAGGTGCAATGCCGTTGTGCAGGGTTTCAGGCACCGATGTATATGACGTTATGCTTAACGATCCTCAAAGGATGAGACACTCTATACCTGAAATTATGAATGAGCAGCCATTTGAAAATGCTATTTATACCACCCAGCATTTAGGGTTAGGTTTTGAAATATCTAAGCGCGGTGAGCTTTATATGATTTCTCAGGGCTCTGGTGGTGGGTATGGAGATCTACTCGAGCGTGATCCAGCTCTGGTGATCATGGATATAGAGGAGTCGCTTATATCTCCGGATTGGGCCAAAAAACTCTACAAGGTGGTATTTGACGAAAAAACACTTGCTGTTGATGAAGCTGCAACGAAAAAAATGCGTGATGAATATCGCGAACAAAGAAAAAAGCAGGGTGTGCCTTATGCGGAGTTTGTTAAGAAGCATGTAAGAGACATTCCGCCAGATGACGTACCTTTTTATGGTTCATGGAATGGAAACAACGAGCAAGTGTATTGCGGTAGCAATGACGATCTAAGGGATGCTAACAATCCTGGTGCAAACTACATGATCAATCCGAAAGATGTACGAATTGGTGAGCTAGAGAAAGAACTTGAAGTAGTGAGAAAAAAGGCAGGGATTGTTGCTACAAATAACAGGACATAACAATGGCCGTTGATCTGGTAAATTACCTATCGTCGGGGGAGGGTTCTCCTCGACTTTGGGTAAATTTTAATGAGTATGCAAAAACGCTGTTGCTTGGAAATGACAGTAACCCTTGGGTTACTCCAGCTTCTTATTTGGCATATTACACGCAAGCTCACTCTTTAGTAAAAGCAGACGTAGTGGTATTGGATATTTGGGATCTCTTTCATCACTGGATGGAGGAGGACGCTAGCGCAGTTTCTTCCATGGCTGAAAAAACTCGCGCTACTTTTGCCTTAAAGACGCTATTGGAGGCCTATGCACCTAGAGAGCTTCTTGCTGAAGTCTTGACTGCAGTCGATAACAATTACGGTAATTCAGCACCCATTGTTCTAGTTATCCCATCCCCAAGAACTTTGCTAGTTAGGGCCCATAAGCGTGCGACAGGAAACGATCTTCAGCCTGATGAGATGGCTATAGACACTGCCTCCATGTATATGGCAGATTTCCTACGATATTTCAGCGAAACAAACCTATCTGGCATCCTGTTGGTGGAAGATCCAAGCTTTATGCCAGAAAGTACTGAGGAAATATCTTGGTATCAGCCTGTATTTAATGTGGCGAAACATTATCGCTGGTCTGTTGGCTTGCAATTACCCTTCCTGGATGGCGGATTTAGCGCACCAGTCGAGATTGATTTTACTATTATCCCTGAGCAGTCAGTCGCCTCTGCTGAATCACTTGGCGTTGATATCTCTCAGTCGCTCTGGACGAATGGCGGCACCCAGGAATCCAAGGGTTTTCTATACCTGTCTATTCCTGCTGACGTCAACCCTGAAAAAGTTCTGGAGACCCTCTCTTCACTTAAAATGTAAATAAGGCAATACAATATGCGCCTTGTTGATTTTTTAGATCAAAGCACGGCTCTTTCTGATGCTGGAGACCAAGACGCTAGATTTTTTGATTTAGATAGTCAGTTGTCTCTCAGCTATCAAGAAATGGTTAATGCGTCGATTCATCTCGCTGCATTTTTAGTACGAAGAGGAGTTAAATCTCAAGATGTAGTGGCAACCTATGCGCCAAATTCTGTTGCTGCCTATTGTTGTATCTTTGCTATTTCTCGTATAGGTGCAATTTGGTTGCCTCTGAATATCAGAAATACTTTTAATGCCAATCTTAAGCTGATTGATTTATCGGATGCCAAATTCTTGTTTGCTGATGAGACGATTTCTATTGACCATCCAGAGATCTTCGAGCGCTTTAGTTTAGAGCAGTTGGCCTGGCTGGACGGAAAAAAAATCGCCGATTTTGATTTTTCTTTCCTTAGGCAAACAGCTGAGTATGGCCGCTCATATGACAGCAACCTACATCAGAAAAATTCGGAAGACGTCCAACCCCTTGAATTGTCCAAAGGCGCGCTTGTCTCTTTATTTGCTACCGGAGGTACAACTGGAGATTCTAAGCTTGCAGAGTGGGACCATGTTGTTTGGGGGGCAATCGTTAATATTCAACGCCAGCTAATGCCAGTCACTGATATTCCGCCTTGCTATCTTGTTGCTGCAGCAATGACCCATGCGGCAGGAATTGGCTCTTTTGCAACCATACTTGAAGGTGGCTCCATTGTCGTGATGGACGGGTTTTCGCCAGAAAAACTACTTGCCGCTATAGAGGCACACAAAGTAACAAGTCTGTTCCTTCCCCCGACAGCTATTTATATGCTGCTCGCTTTTAGTGGAGTTAATTATTACGACTACGCTAGCCTACGCTATTTTTGGTATGCCGCGGCACCTATGTCTACCAAAAAACTCAAGGAGGCGATGTCTATATTCGGTCCAGTCATGGTCCAGACTTATGGCCAGGCCGAAGCCCCGATGATATGCGCATTCTTATCGACCCAGGATCATGTTAGTGCTTTAGCATCAGAAAATAATTCGATATTAGGCTCTTGTGGTAAAGCATCCCCTGGAATTACATTCGCTATTGTCGATGATAGCGGATGCATGCTTCCTCAGGGACTGCAGGGAGAGATCGCTGTAAAAGGAAACTTACTGATGAAGGGTTACCATAGAAGCTTCGAGGCTACTAATGCTATTAGGGTTGATGGCTGGCAGTTAACTGGCGATATAGGTGTGCTAGATAAATGTGGCTACCTTTCAATTCTAGACAGAAAGGGTGACATGATTATCTCCGGAGGGTTTAATGTTTATCCTGGCGAAATAGAGCAACTGATATGGGGTATGCCGGGTATCAAAGATTGCGCTGTGATTGGGCTGCCTGACGAGAAATGGGGCGAACAGGTTACCGCGGTGATTGAATTGAAAGATGCCAGTGTGATTCCCGACAAGGAAGAGATCATTCGGTGCTGTAAGGAAAAATTAGGCAGCATTAAGACGCCCAAGCAGGTTCTTATTTTCGATGAGCTGCCTAGAAGTCCCGTAGGGAAAGTCCTTAAAAAAGAGTTACGTGCAATGTTTTGGGATGACCAGAAAAGAAAGATTTAATTGAAGTGTCACCTGTGCTGGCTGATTATTGGCCGTAAAGACAGGGCGCTCTTGTTGGTATATAAAATACTTGTAATTAATTAGAGGGGTTCTCATTGTGAATGTCAGTATAGTTGGTGCATATAATACAAAATTTGGTGCGTTTGTTAAGCGCGATCGCGACGCTGGTACAGTGGAAGATCTTAAGACTTTTTATGAGCTATTAATTGAAGCTGGATCGGGTGCAATTTCAGATGCAGGTCTTGAGGCAAAAGATATCGATGCAATTTGGGTTGGGTCTTGCTCCCCATCATTGTTCGTTAACCAGGAGCATGTTGGCCCCTTAGCGCTAGAGATTGACCCAGAAGGACTGTTATTTAAACCAACCACAAGGACAGAGGGCGCTTGCGCCACTTCCTCTTTGGCCATTTACAATGCTGCTTATGCAGTAGCCTCTGGACGCTTCAAGCATGTTCTTGCTTTGGGTGTTGAAAAAATGAGTCTTCTCAACACGCCTGGAGTAACACATGCCTTGTCATGTTGCTCCTATTGGCCGGAAGAAGGGAAGCACGGTATGACGTTCCCTGGGCTGTTTGCAGAGCTTGGGTTAGCCTATCAACAAAAACACAAACTGACCGATGATCAACTGAGAGTTATGTTAGCCCATGTTTCCGCCCTTAATTATCGTAATGGAATCCAAAATCCTTTGGCGCACTTTGGTGCGGGTAGCCTGCCAGACAAGAACCAATTGGTTACAGCAGAGGCTATTCTTAATTTACCGGATGAGGGTAAAGGCAGCAACCCTATGATCGCACCACCACTAAGACTGCATGATTGCTCTTTGATTACTGATGGTGCGGCGGCAGTTGTACTGACTTCATCCGACAATGCTAAAAGTAATTTCAAGCATGCAGTTGAGCTGAGCGGCGTTGGACATACTACTGATCGAATGATGCTTAATGGTCGCAAGGGTCGATTGCATGAACTACAGGCAACACGTCGCGCTGTTGAGCTTGCCTGCACGGAGGCTGGTATTGGTGTAGCTGATTTGGATTTTGCAGAGGTGCATGATTGTTTCACAATAAATGAATTGCTATGTGCTGAGGCGATTGGATTATCCGAGCCTGGGCGTGCTGGGTTTGATTTAATGGAAGGCAAGTTTGATCCAGAGGGCGATTGCCCTATTAATCTATCTGGAGGACTGAAGGCAAAAGGACACCCAGTGGGAGCTACCGGTGCCTCGATGCATGCGTTAGCCTATAAGCAGTTGACAGGCCAGCCCATTGGCATAGCAGCCAAAGAGAACGCTGAAATAGCCATGACAGCCAATATTGGTGGATCTGGCGTCACCAATTGTGTGTCTGTATTGAGAAGAATTCAGTAGATCCTTAAAGGAGGATGCGGACTAATGAAAGCCATAACATTTAATACTTTAGGTTCCCCATTAGATGTCTTGGTAGCCTCCAATATAGAGAAGCCTTCGCCTGGTAATGGCGAGGTTTTGGTTCGTATCTATTCATCTGCAGTGAACCCTTCTGATGTTAAAAAACGCGCTGGCCCGTCACCTGGATTGCTGGATCATGGATTTATTGTCCCTCATAGTGATGGCGCTGGTGTTATTGAAGCGGTCGGTCTCGGAGTTTCAGCATCTAGGGTGGGTGAGCGAGTGTGGCTTTATCAGTGCCAATACGGCCGATGTTTTGGCACTGCCGCTGAATATATTTCCATGCCATCAAATCGTGCGGTGACTTTGCCAGCAGCCACTAGTTTTGATGAGGGTGCCTGTATGGGGATTCCTGCCATGACAGCACATCGGTGTGTTTTTTCAGATGGACCTGTAGCAGGAAAGACTGTACTTGTGACGGGCGGAGCCGGAAGAGTCGGCAATTACGCCATTCAGTGGGCTAAACAAGCAGGCGCCCAGGTGATTGCTACAGCTGGAAGTCTGAAAGCCAAAGAGGACAGCTTGGCAGCAGGTGCTGACAAGGTCTGTACTTATAGTGGACCTGACCTCTCTCAGG
>Ga0209502_10002591_pt1 | contig 14920 bp, 17 predicted proteins | sample ArcticOcean_MG_C_10_FD_187442 | JGI IMG/M metagenome (GOLD analysis project Ga0209502, IMG submission 187442) | Marine microbial communities from western Arctic Ocean - ArcticOcean_MG_CB11_90 (SPAdes) (version 2) | ecosystem: Environmental > Aquatic > Marine > Oceanic | place: Arctic Ocean...
ACAATTAGGTTGGAAATGGACACCCACAATGTTTATAGGACAAGGTTGCAAAGTTCATTTAAAAAAAGAAGAGTTACCAAACGATACTCTCATTGTATCTTGTTCTAGGCATATAACAGTAGTTATAAATGGAGTTCTTAATGACACTTATGACTGCTCAAGAAATGGCACAAGATGTGTTTATGGATATTGGTCTTATCAGTAAAAGTATGATTTTAATTATAAATCGAATTAATTTTTCTTGTCTTCAGTGTTGGACAAATCAACACCTGTATCAGGATCAAGTTCAATACCTAAGGCCGTAATACTTGTAGGCAATGGTGTAAAAGTTGACTCTGGATTGTCTTCAATTGCTCTTTGACTTAATCTATAAAATCCAAAAACAATTATTGCAAAAAGAAAAATAAGAAGATGGATAAAAAAACCATTAGGTCCAAAAAAACGCATTAATGTAGAGCACATTATAGGACCAGCCATTGCACCAAGTCCAAATATAATATTTAAACCACCACCTGCCGCAACAAACTTTTCTTTTGGAATATAATCATTTACAAGTGCGAGATTAAGAGAAAACAATGGAAGAGTTACTCCTGCAAGTAAAATTATAGATATAAAAAGTTTTGTTTTGTCCATAGCAGTTGAAAAATAATTAAAACTTACAGCAGACTCTATAAATAAATTTGGTAAAGAATTCCCTATACCTGAAACAAAAATTGCTGCGATTGAAAAAATAACTGCTGCTATAGAACATCCAATGATAATTTTTCTTCTGTCATATTTATCCGAAAGAGATCCTATCGGCCACTGAAAAAGAGCACCAGCAAGCATTACACCAACTAATAATAAAGAGGTTTCAAAAATAGTTAATTTCATTATGATTGCGTAAACAGATAGAAGACTAAATATAGGAGCAAAAATAAAACCTGTACAAATCATAGAGAAGCTTCCAAAGGGTGAAATTTTAAAAAGTTCTTTAAATTTAATAGAGCTGGTCTTTTTAAATTTTGGAGGCTTACGTTTAGTAAGAAGTATAGGAATCAATGCTATTGAAAATAATAGAGAAATTAAAATAAAAGGTTCATAATGTTTAGGATTACTAACGTTTAGTAAAAAGTTTCCTAAAGCCATACCCACATAAGTAATCAACATGTAAAGCGATAAAACTTTTCCACGAGTTTTGTTATTAGCTCTATCATTTAACCAACTTTCGACAATTATAAATATACCAATCATACTAAACCCAGTTAAAAATCTTGCTAAAATCCAAACATAAGGATCTACAAAAACTACATGAATTAAAGAGCTGAGTGATGCCATTGAAGCAAACGCTGCAAATACTCTTATGTGACCAACTTTAGTTACAAGTTTTGGAACCATTGTCGCACCAATAAAAAATCCAACAAAATATCCTGACATCATTGTGCCCGTAGCAATAAAGCTAAAATTTTCAAGCATAGATCTAATTCCTAAGAGATTGCCCTGGAAACCATGTGATATAACGATTATTCCAAATCCTGTAAATAAAGCCCAAGAATTTTTTATAATTTTACCCATTACTCAAGCCAATATGCTTTCTACATAGAAATGCAACCTTATAATTTTATATATTTACATTTTGAAATTTAATTATTATTGGTAGAGTTCAAAAAATCAAAATTTTAAAAATGCAGAAAAAATCGAGAATTTTAATAATAGGAAGTGGAATTACTGGCGCTAGCACAGCTTATCATTTAGCTAAACTTGGTTGGAAGGATATAACTGTATTAGACCAAGGACCTTTATTTGAAACTGGTGGCTCAACTTCACATGCTCCTGGTGGGGTGTTTCAAACCAACCCTTCTAGAATGATGTGTAAGTTTGCTCAGTACACAGTAAAATTTTTAAATTCTTTAGAGTACGAAGGTAAGCCTTGTTATCATCCGGTTGGTGGAATCGAGGTTTCTAAAACCAAAGAACGTCATCAAGATTTATATCGTAAGATGGGTTTAGCTCACAGTTATGGTTTAACAGAAGCCAAAATTATCACACCAGAAGAAGTACAAAAAATGAGTCCTTTTATAGATCCTTCAAAAATTCATGGCGGATATTATGTTCCTAACGATGGGTTAGCTGCACCAGTTAGAGCTGTTCAAGCAATGGCAAAATATGTAACAGATAAGAAAGCTGGTATATTTATTGGTGATACCGCAGTTACAGGATTTAAAATTGTAAACAATCAAATTAAAGGTGCTGAAACTAAAAAAGGTATTTATGAATCTGACATTGTATTAGTTGCTACTGGTATTTGGGCTCCAAAAATAGGTAGACTTGCAGGCATTTCTTTGCCACTAGTTCCGTGTGAACATCAAATGGTATGGACAGAGCCTTTTGAAGAATTAAAAGAATTCAAAGCTGACATGAAAGAAGCGCTAGTAAAACATGCACTAATAAGACATCAAGATTATAGTTTATATTTTAGACAATGGAACGACACATATGTTATAGGAAACTATCGTCATGAGCCAAGAATTTTAGAGTCAGAAGAATTAGTTAAACCTAAAGATGCTGAAGAGATGCCTTCCTTAGTAAATTTCCGTCCAGAAGATTTTGTTGGTGCACATAAAGAAACAAACTGGTTGTTTCCTGCTTTAGCCAAAAAGAAAATTACAAAAAAAATAAATGGAATTTTTTCATTTACTAATGACGGTAATCCATTAATGGGAGAAACTTCTATCAAAGGACTTTGGACAGCAAATGCTGTTTGGATTACACATGCTGGTGGAGTTGGTAAAGCAATGGCTGAATGGATAATTAATGGAGAACCTGAACTTGATGTGCGCGAGGGAGATATTAATCGCTTTCATAAACACCATCATGTAAGAAAATATTTAAGAGCAAGAGGTAAACAAAATTATAAAGAAGTTTATGATATTATCCATCCTCTTCAACAAATGGATCAACCAAGACCTTTAAGAAGAAGTCCTTTTTATTCAAGACTTGGAGATCAAAAAGCTAAATTTTTTGAAGTAATGGGCTGGGAAAGACCCCAGTGGTATGATTCCAATAAAGATTTACTTAAAGGTAAAAATTTTCCAAATAGATCGGGATGGTCCGCAAAATACTGGTCACCTATTCAAGCTGCAGAGCATTTAACTACAAGACAAACAGGTGCACTATTTGACATCACAGGCTTTGTAAAGATTGAGATTAGTGGCAAGGGTGCCTTAGCATTATTGCAAAAGGTTTGCACAAATAACATAGATGTAAAGGTGGGCAAAGTTGTTTACACTGTTATTTCAAATATTTACGGTGGAATAAAAAGTGATTTAACAGTCAGTAGATTAGAAGAAGATAAGTTTTGGATTCTTGCAGGTGCTGGAAATGGAATGATAGATTTATCATGGTTTAAAGAAAACGCACCAAACGACGGAAGTGTAACTATTATTGATTGGACATCTGCTTATGCAGGTGTGGGCATGTGGGGGCCAAATTCAAGGAAAGTTTTGGAGAGTTTGTGTGAAGATGACGATGTTTCTAATGAAGCGTTTCCTTTCTTTTCAATAAAAAATTTATCAATAAGTCACGTACCTTGTATAGCAGTAAGAATTTCTTACATTGGTGAATTAGGATGGGAGATTTATACCCCGACTGAATATGGCTTAACACTCTGGGATGAATTAAAGGATAGGTCTCAGGAATTTAATATGATTTGTTCAGGAGCTGGAGCTTTTGAATCACTAAGGCTTGAAAAAGGATATAGGTCTTTAGGAGCAGATATTCATACCAACTCTAATCCATATGAAGCTGGATTAGGATTTACAGTTAAGTTAAAAAAAGAGCCAAATTTTATTGGCAAAGATGCTTTAATCAATCTAAAACAAGAACCTCTAAAACAAAAGTTATGCTGCATGGTTATGGAAGGCAGCGAAGGGATGGCTCTTGGCAAAGAACCAATTTACGATGAAAGTAGTAAAGCAGTTGGTTATGTTACAAGTACAAACTACGGTTATTATGTAGATAAACATATTCTCTATGGATACCTACCGTCTACTCACTCTGAGGAGGGAACAAAATTAGAGGTAGATTATTTTGGTAAAAGATACCCTATTATGGTTACAAAGGAACCTTTGTTGGACCCTGAAAACAAAAGACTTAAATCTTAATTTTTTATTTATGATTGTGTTTATGGCTACCACCAAGGCCGCATGGCATAGACATGGAATTATTATCACCACCTTCTACGTGAAATAAAGGGTTGTAAGCAACACCTTGGTTGTCATGCTCCCAGATTAATACAAAAAAGAATAGAGTAATTAAAATAAAATAAGTTTTTTTCATCAATAAAAATACTTTCTAAATTTAACTCCAACAACTGAACCTAAAAATGCAAATAAAAACCAAACCCAACCATGTAAACTTCCAGACGCTATTCCACCAAATAAAGCTCCGATATTACAACCAAATGCTAATCTCGCCCCGTAACCCATAAAGAGACCACCAATTACGGCTGCTAAAATTAATTTTTTATTTACTGAAGAAAAATTACTAATTTTTCCCGATAAAGCAGAACCTATAAGTGCACCTAAAATAATTCCAATATTTGAAACAGTTGTAGGGTCAGCTAAAACACTATTTTCAAGTGCTGTGCTAGGATATTCTAACTGCCAATAAAACCAAGAAGCCACATCAATACCAATAGCACTAGCAATTTTTGCGCCCCAAAGACCAAAAGCAAAAGTCACTGACCATGGATGTCCAGCAGCTTGCAACATTAAAAAACTAAAAAAAACAAGTGATATGGCTCCCCATAAAAGAGGCCAAGGGCCTCTCATAAAGTTATGAGATGAATTTGAAACAATGTCGCTATGCATAATTTTATTATTGCGATTAAAATCTAATCTAGAAATAAATATATATATTAAAGTCAGTAACGATAATTGAATTAATATAGTTTGGATTTTTGAAAAACTATTTAGTAAAGAAAATCCACCCATAGAAGGCAAATTAGTCCAAAATTCAAAATGATAAGAACCTATTAGAGAACCAATAATAAAAAAGATTAAAGTAATAACCATCTTTAAGTTTCCACTTCCTGCAGTAAATAAAGTACCTGAACCACAACCTCCACCAAGTTGCATGGCTAAACCAAAAATAAATGAACCAATAACTACTGAAGTACCAACTGGCGCTATAGCACCAATCATAGTTCCGTCATAAATAAAGCTTTTTGAGTTAATAAAAATAGAAAAAACAACAACAGCTAAGGCCAACATTATTATTTGGGCTCTTAAAGATTTACTATCCCTTTTTTCGATAAAATTTCTCCACCCTCCAGTAAAACCAAATGCTGCTTGGTAAAGCGAAATACCTAAGCCTAAACCTATAAAAAATACGTACAGATGTCTGTTACCTACACTATTGAATAAAATATAAGAAAACAGTATTGAAAATATAATTCCATAAATTAATACAGGCTTATCTACTTTTAATTTCTGTATGTTTAACTCTGACATATTGAATAAAATTAATTAGAAGCTTAAATTATGGGTAGATTTAATTCTACCCATAAAATTAAAAATTTAACCTAAGTCAACTTTTCTTTTAGGATCATATGTCCAATGTGTCATTCCACCATCGTACATTTTTACATCAGGAATTTTTGCCATTTCACTAAGCGCAAACCAAACTGTTGCTGCCCAGTGTCCTGTATTACAATAAGTAATATATCCCTTATAATCATCAACATTTAGCTCTCCAAATAAAGTTTTAATTTCTGATCCAGATTTAATCTTAAAATCAGAATCAATCATTGTTCCTTCTTGTAGATTTCTAGCATTAGCAAGTCTTCCTGGAACTCTAGCTTTTCCATGTTTCTTCTCTCCAGTAAAGAACGCTGCTGGCCTAGCATCAATTAGACACTGTTTGCCTTTTGCCTTTTCTGCTTTTTGAACTTCACTAAAAGATGCAAAATATTTTTTATTTAATTTAGTTTTAAATTTTGCAGGGCTTAAATTGTTTTTTCCTGAAACAACTTTATTTCCTGAACTCAACCACCCTTGAAAACCACCATTTAAAATTGAAACATTTTCATGTCCAATAGTTTTAAATGTCCAATAAATTCTTGCTGCACTTCCAAAATCTACAGAACTAACTCCGCCATAAACAATTACAACATGTTTTTTGTTATCTACGCCTAGTCCACCAATTAATTCACCTAAAGTTTTTTTTCCTGGAAATTGACCAACTACACCTTTAACTGTTGCTCTCCATCCATCTTTTAAATAATCAGAGTGAACTGATCCTGGTATATGTTCTAGTTTAAAAGTTTCGTAACCACCACCATCTATTTTATTTCTTACATCTAAAATAAATATATCGGGATTATTTATATTTTTATTTAACCAATCACTACTTACTGTTGGTTCTACAGCGTTTGCTGAAGAAACAAATAGAAAGAAAATGAATGTTCCAAATATTTTTTTTATCATTTTGCCCCTTTGTTATTAATAACTCATTTAACTACAGACTATGCATATTGTACATAACCAAATAGTTATGTTTTTAATTTTTAACAATAATAATTACTGTAAAGTTTTACATATATATTCATTTTTATTTAAAGTTAAAGACCTAAAAATAATACTTAGTATATAAAAGTATACTGATTACCATTCTCACTTATTTAGTATTAAGAGCTTCGTTTAAAAAAAACCTTTTTTATTTGCAGGTACCGCTATGTCCATCATTTTAGGATTAGCAAGTTTTAGATTATCCATTATCTTAATGTACTCATCTGATGAGTTTACTTGTAATCGTGGATTGTTATTTTTTTCATCTTTAATAGTTGAAAATTTTTTCCCATTATAATCATGAGCAGGATAAACAAGTGTTTTTTCTGGAAGTTTTAACAGTCTTTCAAATATTGAATTATATTGATCTTTAGCATTACCACCTTGAAAATCTGTTCTACCCGAACCATTTATCAAAAGAGTATCACCAGTAAAAACCCTATCATTCATTAAATAGCTATAAGAACACTCTGTATGGCCAGGTGTATAGATGGTTGTTAATTCAACATTTTCTATTTTAATTTTTTCACTATCTTTAACTCTAATATCTATTACTTCAGATTCTGATTTTTCTCCCATTATTCTTGTACACTCTGTCTCTTTATTAAGTTCGTTCAAACCAGAGATATGATCTGCATGAATATGAGTATCGATTACTTTTACTAATTTTAACTCCAAGTCTTTTAAAATCTTAATATAATTTTTTGTATGTTCTAACACCGGATCGATGATCAAGGCTTCTCTCCCTTTGCCTGAAGAGATGATGTAGGTGTAAGTTGAAGATTTATCATCAAACAACTGATTAAAAATCATTGTAACCCCTCTGTTTACCAAATATAATTTAACAGGGTATATGCATTATGTACATAGCCTAAAGGTTGTGTTTAAAATTAAAATACCAATAATTATGAGGTAATTAGTTGGATCAAGATAAATTAAATCAGCAGTCAAATTATTGGGAGGCTAATTTTTCTGAAAAACCTATGATGTTTGGTTTAACATCTAGTACGGCCGCATTATCTGCTCTCGAAAGATTTGAAAAAGAAAATATTAAAGAAATTGTAGAACTGGGCGCAGGACTTGGAAGAGATACAGTTTTTTTTGCTGATAATAAAATTAAAGTTGAAGCTTTAGATTACAGCCCAACAGCAATTAAAATTATTGAAAAGAAAGCAAGAGAAAAAAATTTTTCAAAATTAGTTTCTGCAAAATATTTCGATGTAAGAGGTAAGCTACCTTACAAAAATAATTCAATTCAGGGTATTTTTTCACACATGCTTTACTGTATGGCCTTGACTAATTCTGATATTGAAAAATTAAACAATGAAATCTACAGGGTCTTAAAACCTGGAGGTATAAATATTTATACAGTTAGACATATTAATGATGGGGATTATATGAGGGGAATTCACAGAGGGGAAGAAATGTATGAAAATGATGGATTTATTATTAATTTTTTTTCAAAAAAAAAAGTAAACAGTCTACTAAAAGGGTTTAAAAATTTGAGTATAACTAAATTTGAAGAAGGAAATTTTCCTCGAAAGCTTTTTTTAATACAAAATAAAAAAATATAATGAAATGTTGTTTTTTCTAATTTAGTAATTATATAGGGACCATGAAGAGTTATTTAGATTCAATAATAGCAAGAGACCCAGCGGCAAAATCACTTTTGAGTATTATCCTCACTTATCCTGGGGTTAAAGCTGTATTTTTTTATCGTATAGCTAATTTTTTTTATTTAGCTAAGTTTGATTTAATTGCTCGAATTATATCTCAAGCCACAAGATTTTTTACGGGAATTGAAATTCATCCAGGCGCAACAATTGGAAAAAATTTATTTATAGACCACGGCATGGGAGTTGTTATAGGAGAAACTTCGATAATAGGAGATAATGTTACAATTTATCACGCAGTAACACTTGGAGGAATATCACCTAGTATTGACTCAGATTTACAAAGAAATGAAAAAAGACATCCAACCATTGGTAATGACGTTGTAATAGGTTCGGGTGCACAAATAATTGGACCAGTTACAGTTGGAAAATGTGCTAGAATTGCCGCAAACGCTGTTGTTGTAAATGATGTCGCTGATGACACTACAATGGTGGGCGTTCCAGCAAAAGTAATTAAAGTTGGAAACAAAGGTAAGTTTAGACCATATGGCGTTGATCAAAAAGTAAAAGATGAAAAATAAAGATCAGGACTCAGATTTAACATCTGAACAAAATTATATTTTACGAGAAGAAGGGACTGAATCACCTGGATCCAGTGTATTAAATAATGAAAAACGAGAAGGCTCTTACCACTGTGTAGGATGTGGTGCTAAATTATTTGATTCCAAAACAAAATATGAAAGTGGATCGGGATGGCCATCTTTTTTTAAATCTCTGCCTGACGCGTTTGAAGAAAAAACAGATATGCACTTAGGCTACCCTAGAACGGAATATCATTGTAAAAAATGTGGAGGGCACCACGGACATATTTTTGAAGATGGTCCTAAACCAACAGGAAAACGTTATTGCAACAATGGCGTGTGCTTAATTTTTAAACCTAAGAGTTGAATAGTTATGCACTGGTTGTATAGGATTTGTTTGAATGCAACCCCACCCAGGTTTAGATTCTTAATGCCATGTCAATTAGACCGAGGCTACATAAATTTGTTAAACTATCTTTTCACCCTCCATGAGAAATAAATTAGTTTCCCGTTTAATATATTCAATAATTTTAACGTCACTTTTTCTACAAAATCTCTCTGCTGAAATTTATTGGCCAACTCTACAAGAAGGAAATAAAATATTTTTAATTAGGCACGCTTCAGCGCCTGGCGGAGGTGATCCAGAAGGATTTAAAATTAACGATTGCAGCACCCAAAGAAATCTAGATAAAACAGGTATTGACCAATCAAAAAAAATAGGAAAATTATTTAAGAAAAAATTTATACCAATTGATGAAGTTTTAACTAGTCAATGGTGCAGATGTAGAGATACAGCGAAATATGCGTTTAAAACTTACAAAGAATTTTCAGCTTTGAATTCTGTTTTTCAATCACCATTTATTCAAAATGAAGAAAAACAAATTAGAGAGATTAGAGAGTATATAAAAAATTGGAAACCAAAAGGCAAAAACCTAATAATGATTACTCATTATAGTATTATTACAAAGTTAACTAGTTCAACACCAAGCTCCGGTGAGATAGTTGTGATTGACAAAAATTTCAATATTTTAGAGAGAATACCTACACTTAAGATGGGTTTCTTTTACTAGAAAAAAATATAATAAACAAAAATAGAAATAATTAAATATTCAATTAAGGTCTTTATTTTCATTAATTTATTTTTATCTTGAAATTTAGAGTTTATAAATAAAGATAGTCTTGAAAATCCTAATTGAACTAAAATTATACTAAAGATAACTCCACACAGAAAATAGTAGAAAGAAAATGTCTTAAAAGCATAAAAACAGGCAGCTAAAAAGGTTAACCACGATATATTTGACACAAATAATGTAATTAAAATACCGGAACCTTTTTTAAAAATACTTTGTGATTTTATGAAAGTATAAGACCATAAAAGGGTAAATATGAAGCCAATATATTTTATGATCATTAGCAAATATAGTAATTGCGATAGCCGTTAAAGGCAAATATAAAGAAATTATGATTATTAAATTAGCTTTTGCATTTGGTGCGGGATTTATAAGTTTCTTATCTCCGTGTGTATTGCCTATTATCCCAGGTTATATTTCTTATATTACAGGAAAAAACTTGAAAGAAATTGATAAGGACAAAAGAAAAGTACTAATTAAAACAATAATATTCTGCTTAGGTTTTTCATTTGTTTTTATTTCTCTTGGAGTGGCAGCTTCAGCATTAGGGAATGTTTTATTATTTTTCTCAAATGAACTTAGATTAGCAGCAGGTATCATAATCATATTTTTTTCACTTCAATTACTTGGTTTATTAAATTTTAATTTTATGAATCAAGAGAAAAGGATTCAAACTAAGTCCTATAAAGATAACTATGTTTTTCCATTTATTGTTGGAGCGGCTTTTGCTTTTGGTTGGACACCTTGTATAGGACCTGTTCTTGGGTCAATAATTGCTCTTTCAGCAACAGAAGCTACAGTTAGCCAAGGGGTGCTTTTACTTTCTTTTTATTCTTTAGGGTTAGCTATTCCATTTATTTTGTCGGGATATTTTATGAATCAATTTTTAGTTTCTAAAAAAGGCTTTGGTAAATATTATGGGAGAGTAACAAAAACTGGTGGTGTGATTTTATTAATCACAGGGGTTTTAATTTTAACTAATCAAATCCAAGTTATTAGTTATTATATTTTGACAACTTTTCCATTTTTAATTAGCCTAGGTTAATGAGTAATATTTCTGTTCTAGGTATATTTGTTGCAGATATAAGTTTTTCTGGAAATAAAATTCCTTCAATCGGAGAAACAATTTTAGGCACTAATTATAATATTGGACCTGGAGGCAAAGGATGCAACCAGGCTATTGCCATCGCAAGACTGGGTGGAACAGTTAACTTTATATCTAAACTTGGAAAAGATACTTATGGAGATTTGGCTACAAATACTTTGCGTAATAATAATATAGATACTTCAACAATTACATATTCAAATGATTTTCAAACTGGCGTTGCCGGTATCATGGTTGATAAGAATACAGGCATGAACGCTATCAATGTTATTACTGGAGCACCTTCTACATTAACAATTAATGAAGTTGAAAAACATATAGAGGTAATTAATAATTCAAAAATATTTTTAACTCAACTAGAGATTCCTAAAGAGGTTACACTACATTGTTTGAAGAAGGCAAAAGAAAACAAAGTTATAACTATTTTAAATCCAGCGCCAGCTTCAGAAATTTCAAATGAATTTTTTAAATATGTTGATTATTTTACACCCAATGAAACAGAAGCGGAATTTTACACGGGAATTAAAATATCAAATGAAATAGAAGCAAAAAAAGCTTCTATTAAATTATTAAATCTTGGTCTAAAAAAAGTAGTTATTACTTTGGGGAAAAAAGGTTTGTTTTATACAGATGGCAAAGAAGATATTTATATTAAAGCCTTATCGTTAAATAAAGTTCTTGATACAACAGGTGCTGGAGATGCTTTCAACGGAGGTTTGGCTTTTGCATTATCAGAAAATAAATCTATTAAAGAAGCTTTAAACTTAGCTAATCAAGTTGCTGGCCTCTCCACGTTAAAATTAGGTGCAGGTAATGCCATGCCTACATTAAAAGAATTAAGCTAACAATTTATCTAACTCACCGCTTTTATTAGCAGCTTGAAGCTGGTCGTTACCACCGACATAGTGATTACCTATAAAAATTTGAGGAATAGATCTGGCACCATTAGTTTTTTGCAACATCTCTTTTGCTTTAGCTGGATCTTTCCAAATATCAAATTCTTCTATTTCAACATCTTTAGTTTTCAATAAAGCTTTAGCAGCTGCGCAAAATGGGCAGGGGTTTCCAGAATATATTGTTATTTTTTTCATAATTAATACATAGGGTCTATTTTAATTTTTTCAACTAATTTCTTTCTTGATAACTGAAACTTTTTTCTATGTTTAATACTTTTATTGTGAACTCTTTTTCTCCAAAGTCTAAAAGATGAAGGTTTAAGATTTTTTCTCATAACCTTAATAACTTCAGACTCATTTTTTCCGGTTTTTTCTTTTATCTCTTCAAATGTGATTCTATCTGCCCAACCTGCCCAAATAATCCAATTTTCATCTTTAGTTTTAGGTTCAGGATTTTTTACTTTTGTTTGAGGTATAAAACTTTTTTTTTTCATATAAATCTATATAACTAATTTATGCTCCCTTTAGATTATTTTATTTTTTTACAAATTATTTTATTTTTATTCATAACTCCAGGATTACCTCGTGTAGTAATTGTTTCTCATACAATTAACTATGGGTTAAATCGCTCTGTTTGGACAGCCCTTGGTGATATTTCTGCAAATTTTTGTCAAGGAGTTCTTGTTGTCTTTGTAATTGGTACTTTATTAAAAGATAACCCAGAAGCTCTTAATTTATTAAAATGGGCAGGTATTTTATATATTTTGTATTTAGCTTACGACACTTTTACTGCAAGACTAGGCTCTTTAAATAGAAAATCAAAAAAATTTAAAACAAGCTTTTCTTTTTTTAAGGACGGCTTTTTAGTTGCGGGATTAAGTCCTAAGGCAATAGTTTTTTTTGGAACGATATTTACTTCATTCATAGACTTTAATTCTAATTATTATATTCAATTTTTAATTTTGATATTTACGTATGTAATTTTAGATTTTTTAACTCTGATGATTTATGGATTAGCTGCTGAAAAAATCGCTATATGGTTAAAAGGAAATCCTCAAATTGTAAATACAATTTCTGCGTGTGTATTGGTCATAATTGCTTTATTTATAGCTGTGACACAAAATTTTTAAATAAATCTGACTGTTGTCATAATCTAAATTTCATAGTTTAATCTGTTATAATTAATTAAATAATAAGGGGAACAAAATGAATAAAGTAACAAAACTATTCACTACATTTCTTTCTGCACTTGCTTTAACATTAGTAAGTATTTCTTCGTCTTTTGCAAAAGTCGAAGGTGAATACATTGTGTTAGGTGCTGCAGTATCTCTTACTGGTAAGTACTCTTCTAATGGAGTGCACACTCAAAACGGCTATAACTTAGCTGTTGAAAGAATTAACAGTATGGGTGGAGTTGAAGTTGGTGGAAAAAAATACAAGTTTGAAATTATCTATTACGACGATGAATCAAACTCTGGAAGAGCTGCTCAGTTAGCTGAAAGATTAATCAAACAAGATGGCGTTAAGTATATGCTTGGACCATACAGTTCAGGTTTAACGAAAGCTATGGCGCCAGTTACAGAAAAATATAAAATACCTATGGTAGAAGCTAACGGTGCATCTAGATCGTTATTTACTAAAGGTTACAAATACTTGTTTGCAGTGCTTGCACCAGCAAATTTATATTTAGATGTAGCTATTGATTTAGCAGTTGAAAAAAATGGTGGAAAACCAGTTAAAGTTGCTATGGCATTTGAACAAGATGCATTTTCTCAAGACGTGAGATTAGGTATTTTAGATGCCGCAAAAAGAACAGGTTCTAAAATCATCATAGACGATAAATTACCTAAAGAACTTAACGATATGGCGTCAACTTTAGCTAAAGTTAAAGCAACAAAACCTGATGTGCTAGTAGTATCTGGTCACACTAAAGGTGCTTTAACAGCAGTTAGACAAATCGCTGAAATGAAAGTTGATGTTCCAATGTTAGCTATGACTCACTGTGATGCTGCAAAACTATCTAAGCAACACGGTAAAGATTCAGAGTACGCATTGTGTGCTTCTCAATGGCACAAAACTTTATCTTACAAAGATAATTTTTTTGGATCAGGTAAGAAATATGACAAAGACTTTAAAAAAGAATTTGGTTACGCTCCGCCGTACCAAGCAGCAGAATCTTCAGCAGCTTTATTAGTCTATAAAGATGCTTTTGAAAGAGCTCAATCTTTTGATACCACTAAAGTTAGAGATGCTTTAGCAGCTACTGATATGCAAACTTTTTATGGAAACATAAAATTTGCACCAGGTGGCCAAAACGTTTCTAAGCCAATGGTATTGTTCCAAGTTATTTGTAATAAAGACGGTTCTTCGTGTGAGAACAAAGTAGTTGCTCCAACAAAATGGGCCTCTGCCAAGTTAGTACACCCAGTTCCATCTTGGTCTAAAAGAAAATAATAATTAAATATATTAAATGCCCTCTAATTTTAAGGGGGCATTTTTTTAAGTACAAGTTAAATTTATGGATTTTTTAATTTTTCAAGCTCCAATGTTAATGGTTCAAGCCACAATGGACGGTTTAATCTTGGGAATTATATTTGCTTTAGTTGCATATGGAATGGCACTTCAGTGGGGTGTTATGAATATTATTAATATTGCCCAAGGTGAACTTGTAATCATGGGAGGTTATGTTGGTTATGGATTATATATTATGGGTATTCACCCAGCTTTTGGAGTTTTGATCTCTCCTATTATTATGTATTGCGTGGGATGGGGATTGTACAAATTAGTTATAAATAAAGTCGTAGATAGAGATTTATTTATTTCAATTCTAGCAACATTTGGAATTAGTATTCTAGCTCAACAATTAATGAATTTTGCATTTGGAGCCGATGTCGTTGTTGCTAAATCAAATTTTGGTACATTAGCTTTATTTGACAATTCAGTAACATTGCCAATGTCTAAATTATTTGCAGCAGGCGTCTGCGTAATCTCTGCAATAATATTAGTTTTATACATGAAAAAATCAAAACTTGGTCGAGCAATTAGAG
>Ga0209502_10002598_pt1 | contig 14903 bp, 6 predicted proteins | sample ArcticOcean_MG_C_10_FD_187442 | JGI IMG/M metagenome (GOLD analysis project Ga0209502, IMG submission 187442) | Marine microbial communities from western Arctic Ocean - ArcticOcean_MG_CB11_90 (SPAdes) (version 2) | ecosystem: Environmental > Aquatic > Marine > Oceanic | place: Arctic Ocean...
CTAAAAATAAAGCTCCTAATGCCATTCCAGCTAGACCAGCACTAAACACTAATCCTAGAGATTCTGGTCCTAAGCTCCAAGAGTTGGAAATAGCAGGTGCACAATAGGATATAATAAGCACATCCATTCCATCAAAAATATTCATTAAAAAACAAATCCCTATTGTGGAATATTGGACTCTAGTCATAGAGCTTTTATCTATTAGATGTTTAAATGATTGTGGCATAAGGTTGCAATATTTTAATTCAATTTACAAACCTACATATTTTATTATATTATAATTAGAGTTAAAGCGATAAAAAATAAAAAATCCAGAGTACAAAAGATATAGTTAACCACTCATAGTATTCTGGATTTTTTAATTAATTTGTAAAAAAATCTAATCTAAATAAACAGGACCACCTGCTTTTTCTAGCATCTGACCTAACGATTCTACTTGTTTTATAAATGCGTCCATTTTTGGCTTGGCTCTATCAAACATTTCTTTAGCCATTTCAAAGCTCTGCATATGAAGTTCAGTTGGTCCATATGAGTTTCCTCCATAACCACCTCTAGCGCTCGAAAGGCGATCCATCAATGTAAGTCTATCTTTTTCTCCTATTTCTGATTTAGCTGCGCTTCCTCCAAAATCTTTTTGTAGTCTATACATTTGTTGACGTAACATATAAACAGACTTCGTAAGCTCTACCCTATTTTCTTTAACTTGTTTTAAACTTCTTTCATATGTTGCAACTCGAGCTATTGCTTTTTTAAACAGATGCTCAGAAACTCGAACAGATGTAGTAAGTTCTGCTAATGCTTTATTGTATTCTTCATGCTTATTAGCCATAGGGTTTGTTAGCACATTTTTTCGAATACGTTCAACCTCAAGGATAACTGGACCTGATAATTCAGTTAAGACACCACCAATTCTTTTATAGAGTGTAACCTGATATGAACCTGGATCTACAGCTGACATCATTCCTCCTCCAGAGGATCTTCCCCAACGGCTTCTTCTAGGTGCAGACTGAGAAACATTCATCGTTGTAGCTATTGAGGATGTAAGCCCCCAATTTACTCTATGAAGACCTTTTCGAAGTGGGCCAGAAACTACATCAACTAACTTACCATTACTATTTCTAATCATCAAAACTACTTCTGAACCAGACTCACTAATTTCCTTATCTAAAGCATCCCAGCCTGGAAAAGGAATATCTCCAGTTTTTATCTTTCTTTCCGTTTTTTGTCGCTTACTCTTAATGGACATATGTCCATCTGATAAATAATATGTTATTGTAGCTCCATAAGAAGGGTTTTTAGCAGCGAATGAAGATGCTCCAGAACTACCAGTACCTCCCCTTACAGGGTTGTACTGTAGAGCTTTACGAGGCACAAACAAATGCGCTTCTTTTTCAAGCATAACGTTAGTAATATCTCTTAAAGGACTATAATCATCAAGGACATAAAAACTTCTACCAAAAGTTGCTAACACTAAATCATTCTCCCGTTTTTGTATCGCAAGATCTCTAACAGATATTGTTGGTAAGCCTTTTGAAAACTTATGCCATTTCTCTCCTTGATTAACACTAATATATACACCATATTCAGTTCCTAAAAATAATAAATTTGGGTTTATATGATCTTGTACTAATCTCCAAACTAATGTTCCTTCAGGGATCCCATTGACAATTGATGTCCATTTTTTTCCTCCTGTTGTTGTTTTATATAAGTAAGGGCTATAGTCTCCAAATTTATGATTATCTAAAGCAACATACGCTATGTTCTCATTATGTAAATCAACTTTAATATCATTTACAAAAGCTGATGCAGGAGCACCTGGTAACTTATCAACAGTCATTTTCGTCCATGTTTCACCACCATCTTTTGTGTTTTGAATTACTCCATCATCTGTTCCAGCATATAAAACATTTTCATTTGTTTTAGATTCTGAAAGAGATGTGATTGTGTTATAGGTAGACATTGCATATACATCCCATGCATTATCAAAACTTTGTATTCTTCCCATGATAGGAAGACTTAATCTTTCTTCATTTTTAGTTAAGTCACTAGAAATAGTGGACCAGCTATCTCCACGGTTTTCAGAACGCCAGACTCTTTGAGTACCAAAATAAAGACGCTTAGGGTCGTGTTGACTTACAAGAATGGGGGCATCCCAATTAAAACGCTCATAAGGTTCGTCAATACCTTCTTGTGGTCGAATACTAACTGACTCTCCTGTTGTTCTATCAACTCTGTTAATATATCCTTGTTGTGACTGAGCATACATGATATTCGGATTACCAGGCTCAGTAGCTGGTTGATGACCATCTCCGCCAAGAACCACATACCAGTCAGCATTAGTTATTCCATTTCTATTCACAGTACGGGAAGGTCCCCCTTGAGTGTTATTATCCTGTGTTCCCCCGTATATATTATAAAAAGGTTTAGCATCATCTACCGCGAGTTTATAAAACTGGGTTAAAGGAAGGTTTCCTGCAAATTTCCAATTTTCTGTATTATCAAAAGACTCGTAAATACCTCCATCAGTTCCCATCAATAAATAGTTAGGGTCATTTTCTTTAAAGGTTAGTGAGTGGTTATCAGAATGTTTTTGTGATTCCTTCATTTCATTGAAAGTTCTCCCTCCATCTTCAGAAACCAAAACACGTACATTCATCAGGTATATTTTATCAAATTCATGTGGAGATGCTACTAATTCTTGATAGTAATGTGGTCCTGTTCCTCCAGATACTGTATTTGACATCTTAGTCCAACTTGCACCACTATTAGAAGAACGATAAACAGCACCTTTTCTTCTATCCAATTCAATTGCAGCATATAAAATTGTTGGATCCATTGGAGAAATAGCTAACCCTATTTTACCTAAACTTGACTTTGGAAGTCCTTTATTAGTTTTAATCCAATTATCCCCACCATCTGTACTTTTATAAAGTGCAGATCCTGGACCTCCATCCATCAGAGCAGCAACATTACGATGTCTTTGCCAACTAGCTGCATAAAGCACGTCTGGGTTATTAGGGTCAATAACTAAATCTGTAACACCAGTCCACTCATTAATATCTAAAGTGTTTTTCCAGCTTTTACCACCATTAACAGACTTGTACAAGCCACGTTCTCCTCCAGAACTCCATAAAGGACCTTGAGAAGCAACCCAGATAATGTTAGAGTTTTCGGGGTGTACAATTATTTTTGAAATATGTTCAGATTTTTTCAAACCCATATCGTTCCAAGAATCTCCACCATCCAAACTGTGATATACTCCATGGCCAATGCCTATATGTCTTCCCGCAACGTTTTCACCTGTTCCTAACCATATAGAAGATGAGTTATTAGGATCTATTGTAATACAGCCTGTGGCAAAGAAAGGTTGATCATCAGTTAATGGCTTCCATGTTGTTCCAGCATTTTCAGTTTTCCAAGCACCACCAGAAGAAACTGCAACATACCAAATATTTTCATTATTAGGGTCTATAGCAATATCAGAAATTCTACCAGACATAAATGCTGGTCCAACACTCCTAAACTCAAAGCCACTTAAAGCAGAATTAATTGCAGGTTTATCTTGTTTATTTTCTTTTGAACCTTGAGACATAATTGAAAAATAGGACAGAAGAAACACAATTGGTAGAATATAAAATTTCAAGGTTTTCATAATAATGCAAATATTTGTTAGTTAATACTTTATCATAAAGTTAAAAATAAATATGACATATTTATAATAAGTTATAAATAATATAATAGAATCAAAATTCTTGTAAATAATTAAAATAAATCCATTCCTTTTTATAGCTATTTAATCATATAATAATAAATAAGATTAATTAACTACATTTATTAAAATTTACTATTATGAAAAAGTATCTCAACTTATTAGTGCTGTGTGTTTGTTATAATATGTTTGCTCAAGATCGAATTACTGGTGAACTTTTTTCAACAAGATCTGAAGTTATTGCTAAAAATGGAATGGTCGCTACTAGTCACCCAATAGCTACACAAATTGGAATAGATATTTTACAAGACGGAGGCAATGCAATTGATGCAGCGATTGCAGCTAATGCAGCTTTGGGTTTGATGGAGCCGACTGGTAGTGGTATCGGAGGAGATTTGTTTGCAATAGTTTGGATAGAGAAAGACAAGAAATTATATGGTTTAAACGCTAGTGGCAGATCCCCAAAAGACTTAACAATAGAGTATTTTACTGAAAATAATTATAAAAAAATTCCTGCATACGGGCCTTTACCAGTGAGTGTTCCTGGATGTGTTGATGGATGGTTTGAATTACATGACAGGTTTGGAAAGTTAAAAATGAATCAAGTTTTAAACCCTGCAATCAACTATGCTGAAAATGGATTTCCTGTAACAGAGCTTGTATCGTATTATATGGATAAAGCATCAAGAAGTTTTATTAATTATCCAAATTTTAAAGAAACCTATACAATAAATGGCAAAACTCCTGAGAAAGGTCAAATATTTAAAAACCCTGACTTAGCCAAAACATTAAAAGCTATAGCAAAAAATGGTAAGAGAGGTTTTTATGAAGGAGAGGTTGCAAAAAGCATTTCTGACTTCATTATTGATCAAGGAGGTTTTTTATCATATGATGATTTAAAAAGTCACAAATCAGAGTGGATTGAGCCAGTTTCCACTAATTATAGAGGATTTGACGTTTGGGAATTACCACCAAATGGACAAGGCATTGCAGCACTACAAATATTGAATATTCTTGAGGGGTTTGATATTAAATCTATGAAGTTTGGGTCCGCTGAATATATTCATCATTTTGTAGAAGCAAAAAAAATAGCATTTGCAGATAGAGCAAAATACTATGCTGATATGGATTTTAATCAAATTCCAGTTGATTATCTAATTTCAAAAGAATATGCAAATAAAAGAAGATCAGAAATCAAGCCTTACCAATCTGCAAAGACGTCAAAAGCTGGGGATATTGAAAACGGAGATACAATTTATCTAACCGTAGCTGATAATGAAGGTAATATGATATCATTAATTCAAAGTAATTATCGAGGTATGGGATCTGGAATGGTTCCTCCAGGATTAGGTTTTATGCTTCAGGATCGCGGAGAATTATTTTCATTAGAGAAAGATCATTTTAATGTATATGAGCCAAACAAAAGACCGTTTCATACAATTATCCCTGCCTTCATTACAAAAGACAATAAACCGTTTATTAGCTTTGGACTAATGGGTGGGGCTATGCAACCACAAGGTCATGCACAGGTGGTAATAAACCTTATTGATTTTGACATGAATCTACAAGAGGCTGGAGATGCTCCAAGAATTAGACATGTCTCAACTCAGCAACCAACCGGAGGCTTTATGTATGATGGTGGAGAACTATCACTGGAATCTGGGTTTAATTATAAAGAAATAAGGACGCTAATGAAGTATGGTCATAAGGTGGTTTTTAGTTTAGGAGGTTTCGGAGGTTATCAAGCAATTAAGTTAGATCAAATAAATGGAGTGTATTTTGGAGCATCAGAGTCTAGAAAAGATGGTAGTGCAATGGGGTATTAGACAATCTATAAAAAATAAACCTATTAAATTAATGTATATTGTGAAAAACCAATAAAACATAAAATTGAAAGATCCTGAACTTAAAAAGGGTTCTTTTTTAAGTATAACTCTTTTAATACTTTCAGGAGAATTAATTTTTTTATTACCATATATATTAGCTAGAGTATTTAGACCTACATTTTTGGAGGTGTTTAATTTAACTAATCTTCAATTAGGAAGTTTATTCTCTGTTTACGGAATAGTCGCCATATTGTCTTACCTATATGGAGGAGTTATTTCAGATAAATTTCAGCCTAAAATATTGATAGCTATATCCCTATTTTTTACTGCTTTTGGAGGGCTATTATTGTCCACTTATCCATCTTACTTGATGTTACAAATACTATGGGGATATTGGGGTTTTACAACTATCTTTTTGTTTTGGGGAGCCATGATAAAAGCAACTCGCGTATGGGGAGGTTCAAAAAATCAAGGCGAAGCTTTCGGGTTGTTAGATGGAGGAAGAGGTTTAGTTGCAGCTTCTATGGGAACAATAGGAGTGCTAATTTTTTCTATATTTTTAACAAGTGACATAGAATTGGCAACTTTAATTGAACGTAAAAATGCTTTTAGATATGTGATTTTATTCTCCTCATTTATTGTTTTTTTAACTGGAATACTAGTGGTTTTTTTTATGGATTCAAATCAAGAGGGAGTTATAAATAACTCCTCCTCTTCAATACATAATATCAAAGCTGTTTTAAAAATTCCATCCGTTTGGCTCATAATGTTTATTATTATATCTGCATATGTCGGCTACAAAGTAACCGATATTTATTCTCTCTACGCCTCTGAAGTTATGAATTTTGATAATTTAGAAGCTGCAAATATAGGGTCATTACAATTGTATCTTCGCCCACTGGTTTGCTTATTAGTTGCATTATTTGCAGATAAGAAAAGTTATATTAATTTAATTATTATTGGTTTTATTATTATGCTAATAGGGGCTACAATATTTGCATTTGGAATAGTTCAAGTTGGTATGAATTCTGTATTTTTCTTTTCTTTAGTTGTTGTAGCTACAGGTACATATGCTATTCGTGCTTTATATTTTTCTGTTATGCAAGAAGGACGTATACCTCTTGTAATGACAGGTACAGCAGTAGGTGTTATTTCTGTAGTTGGATATACACCTGATATATTTGCAAGTCCAGTTATTGGTTACTTATTAGATACATATCCTGGAATAATTGGTCATCAGTATGTGTTTTCGATGCTAGTTCTGTTTTCAATATTAGGACTATGGGCCTCAATAAAATTCTCTAGATTAACAAATAATTACTCTGATAAATATTAAAAAATTCAATAAAATTTAAAAGTACCAAGACTTAATTAAAATTAATTTTTTATTTATCTTTGACCTCATGAGATGTGATTTTACTTTATTTTTTTTAATTATTAGTTCTTTTATTTACTCCCAAAATAAAATAGTAATTGAAGGCCTGATTTTGGATGAATATAATTATAATGTTCCATATGCTGCTGTTGGTATTTTGTCTAAAAACTTAGGTACATCCAGTAACGATGAAGGTGCTTTCTATTTTTTAGCTACTAACAATGAACTAGATGATATTTTAGAAATTTCTAGTATTGGCTATAAAACATTTGAAATTTCAGTAAAAGATTTTCTTTCTCTTGAAGATAAAAAAATAGTTTTAGAAGAAAATGTAACTATTCTTTCTGACGTCTTGGTAAAAAGTAATGAAGACTATGTGAAATTAGCTATTAAAAACCTTAAAAACAGCACTTTAAGTAAGCCTCATCAACTTAAAATACTTTATAGAAGATGGTCTGTTGAAGATAATATTTGCAGGTATTATGTTGAGCATTTTATGAATGTTATTGACAGAGGACCTTCTTCATATATTTCTAATTTTAATATTGTTCAAACCAGAAATTCAGCTGAGTATAGGTTTGTTAAAAAGGAACAAGATGTTCATGCTGTAAAATACATGGAAGCTCAAAATCCACTTCGAAAAGGGGTTAATGTAAGATCTTATAAATGGAAAAAGATAGGTGTATCAAATTATGATGGTGAAGATGTTATTATCTTAGAAGGAAAAGGATTAGATGTTAGGGGTAATAATAGAACTTTAAAATTGTTTATCGGCTTTGACTCTTATTCTATTTATAAATTAGAAATGACTAAAGTACCATTGAATGCAAAGTCAATGGATGTTATTTATGTTTATAAAAAAAATTCAGAAGGAAAGTTGTACTTAAGTTATCATAATAGAGAATATAAAACTGAAGCAAAAGTAACTGATAGGATTAAAAATTTACTTATTCGTTCAGCTAAAAAACCTAGGGAATATATACCAATGGCTTTTAGGCACGAAGTTTTTGTTATTGGAGTAGAACAAGATAAAAAGAAGTTTGATAATTCGGGCATAACCGGTCAAATGGATATGACGTTATTTAAAATAACCCATAATATGAATTTCTGGAAAAACATTAGCCTACCTCCTGAAACAAAATTTTATAAAAAAAATGTATCTGAACTAGAATCTTTATTTGGTGTTCCAATAGAAACACAATTTCAGTATTCAAATTAATAATGAGTTTTCAGTTTACAACTCACCTAAACTATAACCAAACTTTTCGAGTATTGATAATTTCTGATTAATCGTTGTTTATAGATCCTAATTCAATAAGTGCTTTATGTGCTTTTTTTGCTTGATATTTTCTATCGAATAGTAAAGGATAATTAATTCTACCTTTTATTGGCCAATCATTTAACCAAGAATGTTTATCCATTACTCCCCAAAATGTGACTCTACTAATCTTATCACTATGTTTTATAAATAATTTAAAAATATCTTTATAACGTTTTGCTAATTTATTTTGAATAGATTTTGGTAATTTTTCTTTATAAGGATTCATTTTAGGATCCCCTTCAAATTTCGAGAAATTTTGATTTACCTCAGCGCCAACTAACTCCCAAGGGTTAGGCAATACTGAAATATCTAACTCTGTAAAAAGAACATCCACGCCAAGTTTAGAAATATCTAATATAATTTGTTCAATCTCATCTAATGATGGATGATTTAAACTCCAATGAGCTTGTACCCCTACTCCATCAATTTTTATTCCTTTTGATTTCATTCCTTTTACCATTCGAATAACCCCACCTCTCTTTTTTGTTTTATATAAATTATAATCATTGTAAATTAAATATGCTTTTGGGTCAGCATCATGAGCTAATTTAAAAGCTTTCTCTATATAATTATTTCCTAAGAGGTTATAAAAAATAGACTCTCTAAGAGAACCATCATCATTGAATGCTTCATTAACAACATCCCATGCATCAATTTTACCTTTATATCTTGAAACCACTGTATTAATATGACTCTCAAAATGATTGTTCATTTCAGACTTACTTTCTATTTTCTGCATGAAGTCTGGTAATTGAGAATGCCAAACTAAAACATGTCCAACAATGTGCATGTTATTTATAAGACCAATATTTACGTATTTATCTGCAGCCTTAAAATTAAAAGAATTTGGAGATGGTTGAATAAACATCCACTTTAATGAATTCTCAGGTGTAATTGAATTAAATTGTGACTCTACAATATGTTTAGATTCCATATCAAGACCTAAAATAATATCTTTATTTATTGCAGCTCCAATATTAAATAAGCTGATATAATATTTTTTAAGTGAGTCTGTTGAATCTATAAAAGAAGTATTTAAATTATTTGCAAAGGAAAAAGAACAAAAAACAATACAAAATATCAATATTAGATTAAGATTATTTGATTTTTTTTTCATATTCTAAAATATACAATAAAGTGATAATGTTAATTTAAGTGTATTATTCATATTACTAAATTATATTAATTACATAAAAAATTATGCTAAAAATTGATGTATTGATATAATATTTGAGAAATATAATTTATTAGTATTTTGAAATACTTGATGCTTTATAGCCAATTTTTATTGCCCTAGTAGCTAATTTTTGATTAGAAGAAAGAGGAAATGGTTGATTGTATAAATTCCAGTTTTGTGACCCAATCTGTGTGTCAATTTGATAACCAATAGACGCACCCTTAGTATCACATTTTAGCGAAACATTATTATCTAAAATACTAATTTCAACCGATTTAGTTGTTGGCTGAATCATATTAGGCCAAAATTGATTTATCAATTCTGTTTCATTTGTAAATCCCTTATCGTCAATTTCATTTTGCCAAAGATTTAAAGCATCTCGTAACTCAATTAATTTCTCATTATAATCAGGATTGCTAGCAATATTGTTTACTTCATAAGGATCATATTTTAAATCATATAACTCTTCATTTTTTTTTGTATCCATAAAGATATACTTTGAATCTCCGCTTAACTCATTATTATTATTCATCTGAATTATCTTTTTATTCATTGAAACTTGTTCTCTGTACTTATTTCTATAAATTAAAGGTAATTCTGGCATGAAGTTTTTAATGTATACAAACCTACCATCAATAACAGATCTTTGCATATCAGTAGATTCATCAAATCTATCAGCAGAACCAAACGCATATTTTCTGGGCTTTGTTTTAAACTTACCTAGAAAAGGTTTACCATCTAGAAATGAAGGTGGCTCTATCCCTAATAAAGACATTGTTGTTGGCCCCAAATCCATTAACGATACAATCCTCTCATCAACTTGACCAGATCTAAATCCGTCAGGGAATCTAATTATTAGAGGAACTCTCAAACCACTATTTCCAACAGCTCGCTTTTGCCTAAGTAGATTACCTCCATGATCACTCCAAAAAATTATTATTGTTTTGTCTAAAAGATTACTAGCCTTTAAATCATTAATTATTTCACCAACTTGTCTATCCATCTCTTGTATATTAGAGTATTTAATGGCTATATCTGTTCGGACCTCTGGGATATCAGGATAGTATGCAGGTATTTTTAATATGTCTTTATCTACTGTAATTGGCTCATCTTTTCTTAACCATATTCTAGATTCATGAGTAACCATTAAATTTTTAACATAAAAAAAAGGAGTATTTTCTGGTCTATCTTTATATGAAACATTTCTACTAACTACATCCCATGCAGTAAAAGGAGAATTAAATTGATAATCGCATTTGTTATTATTAATACAATAGTAATTTTCATCTCTTAAATACTCGGTAAATGCTTTAACATTTGGAGGGGTAACTACTTCATATTCTGGGACATTTTTCCCTGACTTATCTAAAACTCCTTTATTTTGCTTGTAGGTTAATTTATCTGGATCTTTATAGGTATAGAAATTACCTGACCTCATATTGTGAGCTCCCAATCTAGCAGGGTACATTGCTGTAATAATAGAAAATCTACTTGGGGCACAGACACCAACAGTAGAATAAGCGTTAGTGTATTTAATTCCTTCTTTAGCTAGTTTATCTATATTAGGAGTAGAAATTTCATCAATTCCATAAGTACCTAATACTGGTCCCATATCCTCACAGGATATCCATATAACATTTAATTTATTATTATCTAAAGAGTTAGAGTAAGTTTCGATTGGAAATGTAAATAATAAATAAATTATTACTTGTAGAATAAATCCTACAAAATATCTAATAAAGTAACTGTATATAATCATTTTTATTTATTTTTTTCAAGTTCTAAAGAGACTTTATTCCATTTAGAATTTCTATCTAAAGTTGTAAAGTAGAATTTAATTTCTATTACAAGTATAGTAACTTCATAACTAAAGTGTATTTTTAAAAGTGTTATCAATATTTGGTTTGAATATATAATTCAAATTCCCTGTATCATAAATACTTTTTTTCATTATGTTACTTATATAACTTTGATTAAAATAAGAAATATTAATTTTTTAAATTACCTATATTTTATAAATGATAAGTCAATTTATATAATATTTGAAGCAAACTAAAAAATTGATAAGATTATTGTTAATATCTAGTATTTTATTGCATAAAAAAATTAAATTTAACTAAAAAGATTATTATCATTCATAGATGAAAAATATTTTAAGTAACAATATTTTGTTCGTTTTATACATATCATTGATTAATTTTAATTATGGTCAGTATGAAAATAATTATGAATTCATACCATTAAGTAATGATATAAGTCAAACTACTATTTCTTCCATTATTAAAGACGACGACGGAATATTATGGCTTGGCTCATCCGGTGATGGGGTCTTCAAATACAATAGTTTAAATTTTAAGGGTTATAAAAAAGATATAAATAACGAAAATTCGTTAAACAGTTCATTTGTTCACACTTTACTTAAGGATAATAATAATAATATTTGGGCAGGCACTCAAGAAGGAATTAATATTTATAATCGTGATTTAGACAAATTTAATTCAATAAATTTCAAAAAAGATGGACGCAAAGTTAAATTCCCAGTGCATGCAATCACAGATCTTAACGATAGTACTTTAATAGTTGGTACTCATCAAAATGGTTTGTATAAACTAAATACTAAAAATTATAACTTTAAAAGTATTCCATACAAATCAAATTACCCTAGTTCAAGTTTGCAAATTAATGCAATCGTCAAAAATTCAAATGGTATTTATTTAGTTGGAACAAACCATGGGCTAATGAGTTTTGATCCATATAAAGGTATTTTTGCTCTAGCAAAATTTGATTTAGAAAATAAATATGAAAGTATAAATTTATCAATAGAGTCAATATTAATTGACAAAAATAAATCTATATGGCTTGGAACAACTAATAAAGGGGTGATTAAGCTTTCTTTAAAAAATGAGATTTATAATATTGAAATTTTATCAATAACAAAAAAAAGAGTTTTAGCACTTTCCCTTAAACAAAATGGCAACATATTATGCGGAACTGAAAATGATGGGCTATTTGAAATACACAAAGAAAAAAATAAAATAATAAACCACAGATTTAATAAAAACATACAAAATGGACTTAAATCAAATTCTATATGGTCCATATATACAGATGAAAAGAACATAATATGGTTAGGTTATTTTAATAATGGTATTGATGTTTATAACGAAAATTACAATAAATTTAAATCATTACAGAGTATCTCTGGTTATCAAAATTCTTTAAGCTCTAGTTCTGTTACAGGAATCATTAAGGATGATAAAGGTAGATTATGGATAAGCACTACTGAAAGCGGAATAGATGTCTATAATCTAAAAACTAGAGAGTTTACGAACTTGATTAAGAAAAAAAACAATGTAGCTAATGGTTTAAACAAACTAGAAACAACTACGATTTACAAAGACTCTAAAGGGAATATTTTAATAGGGACATGGGAATCAGGTTTTTATATCTTAACTAAGAATAGTAATAGATTCAAAAAAATAAATAAAATAAACAGCAAATTAAAATCTAACAAGATTATGAGTTTTGCCGAAGATTCAAAAGGAATCATATGGATTGGTACATTTAATAGTGGTTTATATTCCTACAACATTAAAAGCAATAAAATAACCCATTATAACAGCACAGAATTTAAAAAGCACAATATTATCGCTAGTAATATTAGAAAAGTATTAGTTGACAAAAAAGATAATATTTGGATAGGAACAAGAGCAGGATTATATCAAATTAATAAAAGTGACAAAAATACTTTTAAAATAACCTCCTTCAATAACAAGTTTAAGTCCATTTTAGGTAAAGACATAAGCTCTACCATTATCTTTAGCTTGTTTGAAGATATTAATAATGATATTTGGATGGGATCCTTAGATTATGGTCTTTTTAAGTATAATTATAATACAGATAAAATAAGTTGGTTTAATAACAAAAAAGGATTTATTCATGAGTCTGTTTCTTCAATTACACAGGACGAAAATAAAAATATTTGGATTTCGGGAAACAAGGGATTAACAAAATTTGATTCTGATAAAAACTTATTTGATAATTTCAATAAAGATGATGGTTTATTGTCTAATAAATTTAACTACAACTCTGTATTTAGAGACTCTCAAATATTATACTTTGGTGGTTTAAATGGAATAAATTATTTTAATCCAAATGAAATTAAATATAATGAGGAATTACCACTTGTATACTTAAAAGACTTAAAGCTATCTAATGAATTAGTAACTATTAATACTGCTGAATCCCCTTTAAAAAAAGCTCTAAACAGAACTGACAAACTAACTTTAAATCATAACCAGTCCTTTTTTAGCATAGAGTATGTAGGCGTTAATTACACTAGAAGTGAAAACAACCAATATGCATATCTATTGGAAGGTTTTGATGAAAAATGGAATTATGTTGGGTCTGAAACTAATGCTACATTCACTAATGTTCCAGCTGGCGATTATATATTCAAAGTTAAAGCTTCAAATAATGATGGTCTTTGGAATGAAATACCAACAAAATTAAATATTGAAATTTTACCAGCTTGGTGGGCAACTAAAATCGCCTGGTTTACCTACCTATTGACTCTAATTTTTTTATCATTCATTTCCTATAGATTTTTTAACGTAAGGATTAAAGAAAAAAGAACATTAAAATTCGAAAGAGAAGAACGTAAGCAACTAGAAGATCTTAATTCCAGAAAAATACAATTTTTCACAAATATATCTCACGAGTTTAGAACACCATTAACTTTAATTCTTAATCCTTTAAATGATATAATAAAAAACGATTTACATAGTTTATCGCAAAAAACAAAAAATAACTTAGAAATAATACACAAAAACTCTAATAGGTTATCCAGGCTAATAAATGAACTTATGGACTTTAGAAAGTTACAATTCAATAAAATGTCTGTAAATACTTTAAAGATTGATTTAATATCATTTATTGAAGAGGTGGTAAGTCATTTTAAAACTGAAGCTACTCAAAAGAACATAATTCTATCTGTTGATTACTATGAAAATCCTATTTTTTTCTGGGGAGATCCATCTATGCTTGAAAAGATAATATTTAACTTATTATCCAATGCATTTAAGGCAACACCTTTAAATGGGATGGTTTCTATAAACATAATAAAGAATCAAAAGAAAATAAATTTTCCACTAATTAATAATCAAGATTTATTTGAATCTATAGAAATTAGTATTGAAGACACTGGTTCTGGCATTAAAGAAGAGAATATAAATAAAATATTTGAAAGGTTTTATCAAGTAACTGAATTTGATAAGCAATATTACGGAGGAACTGGAATTGGACTAGAAGTTGTTAAAAATTTCATTGAATTACACAAAGGAAAAATTGAGGTCTCTAGTAAATTAAATATTGGTACTCAATTTAAAATACAATTACCTAGCGGCAATAGACACTTGGGAAATTTAAATTCAGAAGAAGAAGAAGAAGAAGAAGAAGAAGTTGTTATAGAAACTAATTTGAAGTCTAAACAAACT
>Ga0209502_10002599_pt1 | contig 14894 bp, 15 predicted proteins | sample ArcticOcean_MG_C_10_FD_187442 | JGI IMG/M metagenome (GOLD analysis project Ga0209502, IMG submission 187442) | Marine microbial communities from western Arctic Ocean - ArcticOcean_MG_CB11_90 (SPAdes) (version 2) | ecosystem: Environmental > Aquatic > Marine > Oceanic | place: Arctic Ocean...
AAAGGAGACACAGATAGCTGACAGATAGCTGACAGATAGACACAAAAGCATTCTAGGTGGCGGCAGTAAAGTAGGTGTCCGAAGCTTGTTACCCTGCTGGCGACGTTGCTTTACCGCGAGGTGTGACCCCCATAATGTCTGTGGCTGGCAGGGTCAGTATAACTAGTCGATGCTTAGATTCACTTTTACCGCTGCCAACCTGAGATACAGCCAGTTAATAGGCCGCAGGATACCCCTGACAAAAATTATCTGCTTTAAGGGCGTAAAATGCTTTTTTTAGATGAATCCAAGCAACGAATCCTTTTAAGGCGAAAATTCGCATCACACGCTCGACCAGATCAGTTTTCGGTTGGCTTAGGAAGCGTTGATCGGTTCGGTAGTGGTAACGTAATTCGGGTTGCTAGGATAAAAGAGGTAGCACTAAAGACAGGCACGCGCGGAGGGAAAGGAAAGGAAGCTATTGGTCTTTAAGCACGTACCACCCGTTGTTACAAACCGTGTTTCCAATAGGGTGTCTAAATAGGGTGTCTAAATAGGGCGTCTAAATAGACAATAGTTGCAACGCTGTAAGTGAAAGTAATCCAAGAATAATCGGAACTGATTCGGTAGTTGTTGCGCTCAATTTTTTGAGCGCAACAACACCAAGCTCTTAGTGCGAGGTTTCGCTAGAGTCTTTAACTGCCAAATTCCAGATGATCAAACCAAACAGGATTTTGTTCACAAAGTCCGCCAGGTTGTAAACCACGTTTAAGCTCTCAGCGGCAACCGCGCCTTCCATAAGAACACCAGCAATATAGCCTATAGGGTAAATCGCCCAGCCCACCAAAACAATCCACCGCATTGCACTGAATGCAGATCGTACCGCTTCGTTTGCTTCTTTCGCGGCATTGCCTGCTGCGCCCGCAAATATCTCGTAGATAATGATTGCCCAACCTACCATTCCAAGGCCAAAAGCAAGTGCTTGATTTGTCATTATGTTCGCTTCGCCCAAGAAGCCAAACAGCAGCATCATCAAAGTACCAAAAAGCAACCTGACAAAAGATCCGTTGCCTACCTTGGAACCGGCTGCACGAAGAATGATAAAGAACTCTATCATTAATAATGGTACGGTGATCAGCCAGTCAATGTAACGGTAAACGACGGGTGTTTCTCCCGTGACTACCCAGAAATCTCTCATGTAATCATAGTGGACAGCTGCTACTAGGGTGACCAAGCCAGCAACCAAAAGTGAAAGGCGCCACTCTTTTTTTACGGTAAGGCCTTCGTAAAGAAAAAACACAGTCGAAGCTATCATCGCAATAGACACTAGCCAAAAGGTGACTCCGGTGAAGTCACCGCTTTGTAAGAACATTTTTTCCATTTTATTTTAACTCCGGATTGGTTTTTAGGAAGCATTTAGAAACGAAACTGTACCATCAGGGATGCTTCAAAAACCACCTGACCGAGAAAGTCAATTTTTTGTACAGGAAAAATCCAGATAAATTCGCAGAAAAAATGAAGAAAATGCCATCGTTAGGGAGCTTTTGGAAAGCTTGGTCGACAGGAACAGCCACTTCAGTCTCAAGTGCTGTTCGCTGAAGCAACAAAAAATATAGCTGAGTTTTTGATTAGTGAATAAAAAGGTTAGTGAATAGTAACCAGCGCTACCAGCGACCGGCTAAATTAGATCCCCCAGCGGATCACAACCATGATGAATGAGTAAACGCCTGTCGTTAAAAAAGTTGCAAAGGAACCCACAGAATAAAGCCGATATCTGGACGTCAACTCGTCTTCACCGAAACAGGAGACGATGTACGGGTTTTTCTTACTAAATGGTTCAACCAAGACATGATGCTGTGTTGGTACGTAGTCATCGTCAACTTCTTTTTCTGCCTGTACCCGTGCAGCGCTTCTTGCGGTGTTCCATTCGTCAAGGTCGATTTCGCCGTCACTGTTTGCGTCAAACCTTTGAAGTAACGCTTTACGGTTTTTTTTAAGCTGGTTGAGGGACGCCCTGGCGGTTTCTTTTATGACTTTCTGCCGTGACGGACCTTGATGCGTTTCAAACTGACCAAGGCAATAAATCATCTCTCCCTCTTCAATTCTGGACTCGATATAGCGGTAATTGCCCTGTTTCCACTTGTTGGTGAATTTAGCTTTTACAGTCGCCGCATCAGGGTCTATCGCGCAAACACCAGTGCCATCATCGATGTAAAAGCTAAAGGGGCTGCGATGCTCTGCGACGGTTATCCATTTTTCCCTATGATTTCCTGCGCTGAACCAACCTTTATTTTGTTGTTGCTCGGCCTTGTAGTCGTACCAAACACAATCCGTTTTGGTTCCCGGTGCCCTTAGCGGCTTATCATCAATTGACCTTGCTCGGCCTTTGAACTCTACAAACCCTTGGCTGGCACTGCGGATTTTCGAGGTTGGCGTATCCTGCATGATTCGACCATGTCGGATAAAGTAAAACCCCGCTGGTAGTGAGATTAGGCATAGAAGGAAGCTAACAACTAACAACGCCATGAACTTGTCTGGATCCAAGTTAATAGTAAAAGTCAGCACAGCATCAATCATGAATAGAGCCTATCGCGACAGGGAGTAACCCTACCGCGCGAAACCTTAAGTATTCGAGCGCTATGAAGTTGAATGGCCGCGCAATCACTAGATCGGGAAACTGTTGTATACGGGTGTTGTTAAGGCGAACTGATTCATTAAATGTTTCACGCCTGTCTGCAATTAAATCCTCAAGAACTGATATCCGCTCCTGCAGAGCAAGGAAATTTTCGTTTGCCTTTAGCTCAGGATAAGCCTCTACGCTAACAAACAACTGGTGAAGAGACTCGCGCATTTCAGTCTCAGCCTGCCCAAGGCGAAGAATGTTATGCTCTTCTCTGGCATCCTGAACAAGTGACCTGGCTTTTGTAATAGCTAGTAATAGTTCTTTTTCGTGTGTCATATAGCCTTTGCAGACTTCAACGAGTTGCGGTAGCTCAGTATGTCGCTGTTTTAGGAGAACCTCGATGTTGGCGAACGCTTTGTCAACATTGTTCTTTAGTCTGATGAGACCGTTGTAGATAGTGATGGCGTAACAAAAGACGATGATAAGTACAGCACCGGTAATAAATTCTGTGATTCCCATAAAAATTTTCCTTCGCTTGCCAAACCCGGTATCAAACTGCCCGCTGCCACTCAGTTAGGTCATCCCTGCAAACCGAACAGCAAGCACAAGAATCCATCAAACCCACACATCACGTTCCAATGGCCGTTTATCGAACTCATTGAACTTAATTAACTCCCTGCACTTAATTAACTCACTGAACTTAATTAACTCACTGAACATGGACTGCTATTCCTGAAGATGTCCTCCCGATTGATTCAAACTCGCGGCTGCTCTAGAGATTCCGCGGATTGAAGGCGGCTTGATGCGAACAACATTATGGCCGTAATTAGTATTTCAACGAGAATAGTCTCCACAACAAGGTCTGCGCCGTAAGCGGCGGCTATAATTAGATAAATGGCGACCATAGCTGTCAAGAGGCCGGCAGCTTGTAACCAAATTTCGTTGAGGGTCACGACGCCGAAGACAACCATTAACGCGCCGCCCATAAAGAATCCACCAACGTCGCCCATCTGGGCGCTGAGGCCCATTCGGTCAAAAGGCCCATACCCAGCCCAGCCGCGGAGCCGCTTGGATCTACCATCCGGCGTATCGCGACCGCGAGGAATAACAGGCAGGTTAGAAGGGTGACACAACATAGTACTATGTTCACGTTTGTTTTCTTCCTGAGGTTATTTTTGACGAAAACATTAGCACACGGGTAGGAGGTGAACACCTGTAAACCTCTGCTGCGGCGTTCGCGGCTATGGTGCCTACCTCACGAGAGAATTTCACGTTTTTTCATGTTTTAAGCCCTTTTAAAAGAAGCTTCGTGAAACCATGCTAGAGCAGGAACAGGGCGATCAACTGCGCTATCGCTGTCACGACTTTGCGCAAGTAAGGGATTACAAAGCGTCCAAATAAGGTTTTAAAAAACTGCTAAATTTAGCCAATGTCAGCGGTTTGGTAATAACATCGTTAAATCCAATATTAATGTACTCTTTGATTTTGGTCGTTTCCGCATTCGCTGTAAATGCGATGATGTTGGGTGCATGGATGTCATCATCATCAGCCAGCCATTGACGAAGCTCAATGCCGGTGTGAAAGGGCATTTGAATGTCGGTAATAATCAAATCGAATCTGTTTTCTCGAGCCAGCTTCAGACCTTCCATGGCAGATTCCGCCATTGTTAGTTCCACTGCGAACTTAGCCATCATGGCCTTCATGACCAATCGATTCGTATCGGCGTCTTCTACATAGAGTACTTTCATCAATGGCCTACGACGATCAACCAACTGGGGGGGTGATAGCGAAGGCGGTAAAAGGATGGTTGGGTCTATTGCCTCTGTCTTTTCGAATTCTGCAGAACAGGCTTCTGGTAATCTCAGTTCAAAGCTAAGGCTGCTACCGACTCCCAATGTGCTTTCCACGACCAACTCTGAATTCATGGCGAACAGAATTTGTTTGACAATGCTGAGGCCCAGCCCCGTGCCGCCGAATTCTCGGCTGAAGCCCGTGGTGCCCTGAAAAAACGATTCGCCCAAGCGAGCCAGTGTATTTTCATCCATACCAATGCCACTATCCGCTATCTTGAACAGCAAGACGAAATCGCCTGACGAATGAGGCTGGCAGTCCACTGTCATTGAAACCTCACCTTGTTTGGTGAATTTCCTGGCATTGCCCACAATATTGGTGACAACCTGCGTTATACGGCGAGCGTCACCCACCAACATTAACTGCTCATTACCTTTAAATTCAGCCTTGAAAGCGATCTTGGTCCCTTCGAACAAAATATGACACATATCGCTGCTTTGCTGAAAAAGTGGAAAGAACGGAAAAGGGTCGCTCGCCAAATGTAGGTTTCGCTCTACCGTTTTTTGAAAATCAAGTAGTTCGTTAATTAACGACAGTAGAGCTTCAGATGAGGACTTTGCAACTGATACATATTGGCGTGCATCAATGTCATTGGGTCCCTGCATGGCGCTAATGAGATCAAGGCAAGCGACTATACTGTGCAGCGGAGTGCGCAGTTCATGGGTAATCGCCGACACGAAACTATCTTTGGACGCTAACGATTCGCGCAACTTATTTTCCTGTTCTTTCAACTCGGTGACATCAACCAAGTACCTGAGCAGGTACCTTTCCTGAGCGGGGATATCTGGCTCGATGATTCGCATCGCACCTATAAAAGTGCGCGTTTCTTCTTCATTTGAAAGAACTAAATCCCAAGGGCCCGAAGTCCCCTCTTTCCAGGCAGATTCTCTCCGTTCAGTATCTCTATTCGCGTCAACCTCGGAAAAACCCTGACCTTCCAGAGTTCGATAGGCTTTATTCTGAAGGACATGGTCTTGGATTCGGCTTTCCAAAGAGACACTTATAGGCAGCCCATCTAATACCGATGATCCGACGATTCGTTGATTATCGATGGCATCGGCAATACTCTTATTGATGGTGATATCACGCAAAAAAACCGCCCACTGCTCTGTATGATCTATCTTCAAGGCTGTGATGAACGCCTGCAAATCAATCTTGCCTTTAGTTTTAGAGTTTCCGGTTAATTCAATCAGTTCATCGCTGAGAGACGCTGCTTCGAACACTCCGTTTACATAAAAGCGCTTGGCATGTTGCTCAGTCAACAGAAGTCTAGCCATAGACACGTTAATAGCTTCGTTACGACTTAAGCCAAACATCTCGATCGCCCGCGAATTCCATTCCTGAATATGTCCTTGTTTATCCAGTAGCACAATGGCGTCAAACGAGCTGTCGATGACGGCATTCGTTGTTTTCTGTGCAGACTCAAGGGCTTGGAGTGCTCTCGAAAGTTCTTCGGTTCTTTCTAAAACCTTATGCTCTAGCGAGCGGGTTAATTCTTCGTTCGCGGATTTTTGATCTCTTAGGTTATTCTGTAACTGAATCAATGCTCCGAGTAACTGAGCGATTTCACCTTTGCCTGATGGTCTAGATATGATGGTTTCCAGATTTCCAGCGCCTAGCGCATCTGCCGATTTAATAGAGGCCAAAATAGGTTTAATGACACCTAGCTGTACAATACGATAGACAGTGATTTGTAAGATAAGAATAGCGATGAAAGCGATGTATAACGTTAAATTAATCGCCTGCAACCGACTGGCAAATTGCTCTCGGCTAAAACCAACTTCAATGTAGCCGCTCAGATCTTTGGTTTTAAAAGGAGCTCGCGCCACCAGAAACTTTGTCGGGTCTACTCCAGCACTTAATGCTGATTCAACCTCGCTTGGGAAAGCCGCCAATAACTCAACGGAACCTCCCTGATCGACGAAAATGCCAGCAACCGAAATATGGGCATCGTTTTTAAGAAAGGCGTTGAATTCGGCTAGTGCTTCCAGATTTTCTTCTTTCAGTGCGATATTCACACTTAGGGCAATGGTTTTAGCAATGCTAAACAGCTCGTTTTCTGTGTTCGCGGCTAGTATTTTTGCCTGTCTGTCTGGCACTACGCCGAGCAGGACAATCGCAAACATTAGAGTGGTAAGCGCGAAAGGGAAAAAAATTCGTGTGACTATGGAGTGTCTATTCATATTTCCCTGACGATCAATGTGGCAAGTTTACTGGCATATTGAGCCCTGATGACTGCGGCTGAGTCGGGCGTGTTCAGCACCAGGTCGATGATTTCTTGTTCAGAATCAGCATATCTAGGCGGGTTTCCCCGGCCGCTGAAGACTAATTTTAGCCATCGTCTTTGCATCATCATTCCAGATTCACCAAACATCTGGAGGCTCAAGCGTTCATAGGTCTCGGCTTTCCTGCCGGGTAACACCAATACGATAGGGTTGCCGTTTGACCAATTACTCTGATCTCCCCTTATTATTGCTTGAACATCCAACAAGTCTGGTTCGATGGCACTATTGTGATTGGCGATAAAAATTAAGTTAGTCACCTGTTCGCCCTCCTTGTTATCTGCCAGGGCCGCTCCCGATAGCCAAACCATCAGCCAGATACCATACTTAAGCACTGCTTTAAAACCCCACCGAAAACTGGAATCTTAGGGCTGTATAACTCGGTTTCGATTCATCGCCCGAGAGATCATGGGTTGATAAATCTACTTTTAAATCGGTGCGGTTACTAACAGCGGTTTTGATCCCTGCGCCGTAGCGTCGCTGGATACCCGGAGAGAAATGGGTTTCCTTCGGGTCGACCCTTTCAAAATCGACAAAAACAAAAGGCATTAGCCTAGGCAACCACTTCCACCCAGCAAAAATATACGATGTATAGTTTAGGTTTCCACCTTTGTTTTTGCTGGCCGATAATTCAGTCAGCAACTGTATTTTATCGTTTTCAAAATACACTGAGCCCGACCAAAGTTGCCAGTCAAGATCTTCACTACCGTTAGTCTGATCCCCGAAGCCGTGTTTCGGGTCATTTTGGTGATTAATGATCTCGTCCTGGTACAGGGATGAACGAATCTCAAGATTCTCTGTAGGTCTTATTCCAATCGCCAATGTTGTTGATTTTAACCCATGGCTAAACGCGTGATCGCCTGCCGACTGCCCGGAGCCAATAACAACATCATAGAAAAAATTGTACTTGCCTAACCTGCTTCCGGAAAAGCGAAGTCCTATTTCATGTACCGGGACAAACTTCTGGAAAGCGAGGGGGCGATCGATGGTCGGAAAAAAATATCGACCGTGATGAAATGAGTCGTTCCAATAATTAACCGGAGTATGCATCTTACCCAGGGTCAACCGATGCTTTTCATTCAAGTCCCAACGTAAGGTAAGTCGCTCTACTTTTACGGTGTCTTCCCTGTACTTTTTTGGCAGTAAGCTCACTTCTGTTAAAACAGACAGTCGGTTGGAGAGTCGTCCGAAAACAAATATCGATGATTCTCCTAATTCAAGGTAATCGTCGGGTTCGTAATTACCGCTATGGGCGAGGTGGCCGTTCACATAACTAAAGATGTTTAGGTTCCAGTTATCCGTAGGTAATTCTATCGAGTAAGCCTTAGGTAGCCCTGCGAATGATATTACGATGACAAGTAATGTCAGCTTTGGAAGGAAAAGCCTCATGCAATTACAGTCCCTATTGAAGTGACAGCCCGAATAGCCTTGATTTTCAGGTAGATTGGGCTGGTCACAGAGGTTAACAGTGCCAGACCATGGCCACGAGCTTCCACGTGTTCACTTTTGTAACCTATTAATTCCCCATGTAACGGATTATTTCTTTTTGTAACTAACCTTAAAAAAGTTTCCTGTGGTAATGATTAGTGTTTCTGCGGCGATGGCATTACCCACCAATCAAGTATGGTGTCAGTGATTGCCGAGTTGCCAGATTATTTAGTGCAAACTGCCTTGTCGAACGAGGTGTCTTGGTTATTAATCCCACCATCAGATTCCTTGGGTAACGTGACATTTAAAGCCGGCGGACGAGAATACCTGGTGATTCTGTTAGTGCTCAATCCCAAATCCTTGTAGTAGGGTTAGCAGGGCGGATAGCGATCGCTCATAACCCACATAGGTGTTAAATTTGCGCGCGAGTATTTCACTGGAGTTTGGTCACCAAATTCAATGAGTAGTATTTCCTGCCGTCGCGATGTTTATACTTTGGAATCACCAATACTTCCTCCTAAGAACATATAAGATATTCCCTGCGAATCGCATTTGGTTCGTACAGGCAGCTTAAGTTATGTGATCTCATCGAACGATTGGTACTAAGATTGAGGAAGGTTAGTCTTATCGGGTTTAATAAAATAAACCCATCTCCATTTTTATGGCTGGAAAGTCGAGGGCTACCTAAATTGCTCATGCTGTGGAAATTATGCTTGTCTCACGAAAGGTTTTCTTATATTTTTTGATATTATGCTGTTGTCAATGATTCTATTTCTTGTTTGGTTAGCGTTAGGCGCCCGCTCAGGGGTTGCTGAGTATCAGTATTATCAATCGGTAAAGAAGCTTGAGCCTGAGGTATGGGAAAGGCTTGGCTCGCCAAAATTTTTGAAAATACCGATTGTCTTTGTCTCCGCTAAAGGTACGAAGCTTTTAAAAAATATTTCAAACGAAACCGTCGAGCACTTGGCGCTCCAGCATCGTAAAGCAGGCGTGCAGTTTCTGACTTACGTAGTCCTGATTCTGCTGTTTGCCATTTTATATTTCAAAACCGCCTAGGATAGAGTCCTCTAGGCACTAGATTTTTCCGAAAATGCACAGTTGTAACGCGGGTATAGGCAGGTCATGAAGACTAACGGGTACTTTTTCGGAGTGATAATCCGGTATTGGTTCGCCAGATATGCTGATACCAAAACACTTCATCATTTAAAGATTTAGGAGAGAAAAAGGGTCAAGGGCATGGAGGTATGGATTTTTTTCATGATTTTGATCGTGATGTTTCTTGCTTACGCTGCAAGCAAGCTGCTCTCTTTAAGAAAAAAAAGAGCAACTCAAAAAGCGCTTGCCAGAGAAAAAAGAAAAGAAAGAAGAAAACGCGCGTATCAAAGAAAACTTATTAAAGAAAAGGACGGCTTCGAAAAAAAATCGGTCGAACAAACGCTCGCTCTCGAAAAAAAGTTTGCTGCAAAGCAACTCGTGCGGGCAAGAAAACTGGTTGCAGAAAAGATGGTTCATCGGGAAAAGTTGGCAGCAGAAGACCAGCAATTGGCAAACAAGATAGCGGGTATTCGAAGGGCTGAGAAGTTACTACTCGCTCAAAATGTCATCCAACAGGTTGACCTAATTCAATTGCGCCTTGCCGTGTCTTTTTATGGAGAAGATGAGCGTGATTCGCTGTTGCTAGAGGAGAATGAAAACCTAAATGACAGCTATAAAAAAGAAATCGAAAATGTACTGGGTTTTGGCAGTCGCTTGGATTCAGAAGTGTGGGTTGATTTTTTTCAAGAGATTAAAGAACTCGGCATCTCGCTGCTAACTAAATCACTTGAGTAAAATATCGTTAATGAAACATTAGAAGGCAGGGGTCCTAAAATAGTCGATCCTAAAATAGTCGATCCTAAAGAACCTCAGAAACCAGTAATAAACCGAGTGCGGGATGAATTAAAAAGAGGGCTTTAGGAAACCTAAAATGCTTTTTGTTAAGTGATGATAAAAATGAGATATTTTTGCTGATGGTTTTGAAAGTAATCTAAAGGTTTGTGAACCTGCCTGGTAATGATGAACAACCGGTTAAGTGAGTAGTGTTGACGTTAGAGGTAAATCCTGACGAGGAAAAAAGTACAAAACAGAACGCATGCGGCATCAAAGGTTAAAAAAAGAAGTCCTGTTGCCATCGGAATTAGTCCTTATACCTTAAGCAGCCGTGTGAAAAAATCAGAATTCCCACGGCTGGTAGCGGGACTGCGTATTTTAAACTCAGCAGTGGTTGGTTAATCGCTTCTGGTCCTTATGACGCAATGAAGAGGGGTCAACCCCGTGAATGGCAGAAAAGTCGACAGCGTCCAGCAGCTCAAATGCGGCGGTAAAAGAATCTATTAAATGGTTCGCCATATTGCGGGTCAAATTATTTTTAACAACCACCCGAAACATGGTTTTGTCTTTATCCTGATCATTGAAAAGAGCTCTGTACTCCTCAGTGATTGGATCGTTAATGCCCATCTTATAGCCACTCACGTACCAATGGTGCTGTGATAAAACGTGCTGCATGTCTATGTCATCATAAGTAAAATTGCATTCCGGATTTAGCATTGCGGTAACAACCGGGAGGCAGTCCTGTGCACCATCATCAAGAATAATAAACCTGGGGTGTCCATTGACGGTCATCTCGCTAAGTGCTTTGCGAATATGTTGAGCGTTAGACATCATGTTGTCACAAACCTGACGGTACCCACTGATGCCGTAGCGCAGTAATTTATAATATTGAACATATACACCGCTTGCAGGGCGAGAGAAATTAAGGGTGTAGGAGTCCGCCTTACCGCCTAAATACGTCACAGAAATAGCGACATGTTCGCTAAGGTCTTTACGTTCGCGCCATACTACCCAGCCTGTGCCACAGACAGACTCGCCGTATTTATGCCCGCTCGCAGAGATGGACAGGACATTCGGCAATCGAAAATCCCACGGGAAAACATTGTCTTGAAAAGGCGCAATAAATCCACCGGATGCGGCGTCAACATGGATACCAATCTGGAAGTCACGCTCTATGTTTATTGCTTCAACAATAGCGTCAACGTCATGCACCGGGTCATACTGCCCGCCGTAGTGATTGCCCATGATGCACACCACGCCAATGGTGTGGTCGTCGACTAAGCTGCTTACCTGGTCCGCTTGGATCTTAAAGTTAGCTGAGGACGGGTAAATTAACCGAGGCTCAATATCCATATATTTGAATAGTTTTTCCCAAGCGGCTTGGTAGCAAGATGAGATGACTAAATTGGGACGCTCGCGCATAACGGCGTCTTCGTTAAGTCCATTGCGCTTCGCATACCACTGGCGCCAACGAAATTTTAATGCAAGTCCCGCTAGCAAGCATGCCTCTGTTGAGCCTACGGTGCCTGCTCCGGCAAAGACGCCGTATTCGTCAAAATCATCGGGTACAGGGCAGTGCCAAAGGTTAGCAATCATATTGACGACTGAGTCATGCATTTTGTAGGACTGTGGATAAACTGTTTGATCTGCCAAGTTTACCCGCATCCCCATTAACGCGATCTCGTCTTCTTCTTCTTCGAAACTCACATTCACATAAGAGGAAGTATTAAGCTTGTTGTTAAAGTCCAGTTCATGATTGTTTTCAATCTGCGTCTTCACTGTTTTGGCGGGCATACCGGTTTCTGGTACCGTGAATACATATGGGTCGTTTACTGCGGCATCAGAAAAATAGTAGTTCTGCTCTAGTTTCTTTTCTGCCTTTTCAAGTTTATCTTGAAGCGCCGCAACCTGTGATTGCAATTCTTCGATATCTTTGTTCATAAAAATGCTCCGCTGATTTCGACTACGATTTCGTTATTCAATGCTTTTTTAAATGCTTTTTTAAATGCTTTGTTCAGTGCTTTTTTCAGTGCTTTGTTCAAGGGAAAATGTCCTTCTTAAAAAGGCCGTCAGTCTTATCCTAGGCGACAATGCGCGTGAAACTCGAGCTTAACGCTTGTGACATTTCAAGAATTTTCCTGTTCTTTAATTTTCCTGTTCATTAAATGTGGTGGAATAATTAATTTGGACGAGCCTTCGTTGAGAATATGGTGATGTCATAGATTAAGTGATTTATTTGAAGAGTAAAGACCATGTCTAACGCTTACGGGTACTATTCGCAAAACGCTTTAAAGAAAATAGCCCTTCTGGGTGAAGCGTTTGAGGTTAGATGGGTCGTTTAGTCATGCGTTTACTTTTCAGGGTCATGGTCAGTTGCCTATGACTAGGAGAAACGGATAGGCTAGGTCATTAATTGACTTCATAACCATAAGGAAACGATGAGATGCTGAATCACGTCATGATCGGTTCAAACGATATCGAGAAAACAAAAAATTTCTATAACGCTGTCCTTGGAGTGCTGGGCGCGGGCGATCCCATGGAGCATGTGAATGAAACTGGTCAGACTCGCCTTTTTTACATTCATGATGGCTCTACCTTCAGCATCAGTGAACCTGTTAATGGCGAACCAGTGAGTATTGCCAATGGTTCTACCATTGGTTTTGTCTGCGATTCACCAGAGCAGGTGAAAGATTTTCACGACACTGCTGTCGCCAATGGAGGTATCAGCGTAGAAGATCCACCAGGGCCTCGAGACGGCACGATGGGCCTGATGCACCTTTGCTATTTCCTGGACCCGGACGGCCACAAGATTTGCGGCATCCATCGACCAGGCTAAATCGGGCAATAGGCACCTCTGGCTTGGGTGGCGGTGCCTATTCCTGGCCTGTGTTGCCATAAACAGACCACAATGCTTCAGTAACTAATACGCTTATGGGAGCTGACAGGTTAAGTCGCACTAGAGCCGTACGATTCGCGCGTTGGCTATCTCCCCTTTCAGTGCCGATTCCATATTCAGGAAACTATCCTCATCGTGCCAAATTCGCCAATTATATTCAGCTAGGTCTCGCGTTCCAGCCTGTTCAAGATAGGCATGGCTACCGAATATACTGAGCTTATCGATGGGGATGGACCAGGTGTTGAAGAAATCACCACCTAATGTGTTGTGGTCAATGACAGCGAATATCCATTGGACGGCATCCCGTTTGCAACGGGATTGGAGCTAACCTTAATATCTGCATGGGTTAGCGAAACAAGAAATGACCTGTGTAAAAGTGCTCCAATGAAGAGAGCGTCCCACCGTCATTTATGGGGGGTTAGCGTCATTTTGGGGGGGGTTAGCATTCTAGGGGGTAAATCGTGAGTTGAAAGTCTACAACCCTTTAAAAATGGTCCGCCCAGAGAGATTCGAACTCCCGACACCCAGGTTCGAAGCCTGGTGCTCTATCCAGCTGAGCTATGGGCGGATAGATTTCAACTACAACTAATTCCCTGCTTCTCTTCGAACGAGGGTTCGAAGTCCGCACGCGGCCCGCTGGACTCTATCCAGCTGAGCTATATGCGGATCAAGGAGCGGCGATTATAGTGAAAAGCTAGGGCAGTGACCACCGCCGGTTTTACTTTAGTTGCGATTACTTCCCATTTGCCGATCAGCGGGTATCATCCTCCGGTCAAATAACGAGGCTAATCGTTGAAATTTCGGCTTTCTGACCTGATGTATCTGCTGCCAACCCTGCTGATGTGTGCTGGGCTCTACTTGGCGACTGTTTCTTCTTCTATTTCAGTGGTCGATAGCAGCCTGTTGATGATGGTTTGCGATGCGAACGGTATTGCGCGGGCGCCGGGATACCCGCTAGCGACGCTGATTTGTCATCCGATGATGTCCCTGCCTTTTGAGGGTGCAATTCCGGGTAATCTGTTTAGTACGCTGTTTGCTATTCTGACGCTGTGCGCGCTGTATGCGCTGTGTCGCTTGATTGACTTGTCGGAGCTGGAGTCGGCACTGGCGGTTGGGGTCATGGCGGTTTCCACGGTTTTCTGGTCTCAATCGATTGTGCTGGAGGTTTACACCCTAGGCAGCTTCCTGTTCCTCTGTGTGCTGGTTTGCTGCTTACGTTCTTTTAAAGGGGGTGATGGTCGCTGGCTGGTTGCGGGCTCGTTTTTCCTGGGGTTAGGGCTTGCGAATCATTGGCCCGGAACGGTGACTTCCTCTCTGTGTCTGCTTCCTTTTCTTCTCGGTAAAACTCATGCGCTGTTAAATGTGCTGCGGCGTCCGCTATTAATAGGTGGGTGTGTGTTAGCGCTTGCCTTGGGTTTGTCACCATACCTATTGATGTTTTCCAAGTCGGGTAATCCCATGAACATGATGGGTGACGTTAATTCGTTCTCTGATCTATGGCTTTATGTGTCACTTGACACTTTTTGGGACTCCTCAGTAAATACGCGAACAGGCTCGTTGGGCCTACTCTGGTGGGTACCGCTGGCATCAATCAAGCAGTTTGGTTATCTGGGGTGGATACTTATTCCGCTGGGCATGATGCGTTCCCCTGTTGACCTACCCAGGAAAGCTGCCCTTTCGTTGTTCTTGCTATGGGCTGCGAACTGTCTTTTGTTGCCATTGTTGAACAGTACGCAGTTTAATGATTTAGGCAAAATGTACTCTTCAACGTCGATTCTTGTCTCGTTGGTGAGTTGCTCAATCTGGATGGTGCTTGGTGTTCGATTTCTCTGGGCCGTGTCCCAAAGTCAGGCAGTGACGCGGTTGGCGACAGCCTTGCTGGTTTTTATCGCGGTGGCGGTGCAGTCATTTCCATTGCTTGGTGCCAACGATACTGTCTGGGTAGAGCGCTATAACCGGCTGCTGC
>Ga0209502_10002607_pt1 | contig 14860 bp, 16 predicted proteins | sample ArcticOcean_MG_C_10_FD_187442 | JGI IMG/M metagenome (GOLD analysis project Ga0209502, IMG submission 187442) | Marine microbial communities from western Arctic Ocean - ArcticOcean_MG_CB11_90 (SPAdes) (version 2) | ecosystem: Environmental > Aquatic > Marine > Oceanic | place: Arctic Ocean...
TCAGATTGTAGGTGAGGATTTACTTTAATAAATCCGTCTTGATCTAAATTGAGACTAGAATTGACTACCCAAGATAAGCTCATGGCTCCTGTTGAAATAAAACTTATATTTGTTGGGTATTTATTTTCATTTTTATCTTCAATATATTTATCTTGAATGGAAAGAATCTCAGAGTTTATGAAATTAATATTACGCTCATCTAATAATTTTAAGATTTTTTTTAAACTTTGAGAGTTTATACTATTTTCTAAATATTTTTGATTTGAAAAAACTGTTAGTTTGATATTGTTTTTAAATCTAGAATTCAGTGCAAATGCAATTTCTATCCCAGCTACTCCGCCTCCTATAATTGAACAGGAGATAAATTTTTCTTTTCTAATTAAATCTTCTATTAGAATAATTTGATTATGCAAATCACTAATAGGCTTTACTTTAATAATTTTTGCGTCTTTGGAAATATTTAATTTATCAGTTTTCGATTGGGACCCGACATTTAAAGATAGTACGTTATATTTTATTGGAGGGTGATTTTTAAAGTAGATGTAATTTTTTTTTTCATCTAACCTGACTACCTCATCATTAATAAAAATCGTTTCACTATTTTTGCAGAGCTTAGGAATATCAATTGATACATCTTCAAACTTATAATAATTCTCAATCAGTCCAGGCATCATTCCTGAATACAATGAAGAATAACCATTATTAATTAATATTGTTTGAAGACCTTCATACTTTCTCATTGTCAGATGTTTTAAAACTTGAATATTAGAATGACCTGCACCAATAAGTACTAGAACTTGAGATTTTGGAATTTTTTGAATATTCAAATTTAATTAAAAGAACCGTTAATAGGATCGATATAATTAACCATAAGAACTTTACTGATAGTTTTAGATTTATTCATTAAAGTATGTTCTTGATTGGTTGGAAATCTAAAAGTATCTCCTGCTTTTAATGTTTCTGATTGTTTTTTCAAATTTACTACAACCTCACCGCTGATCACAGTTATATTCTCAAAAGTATTGCTTCCATGAGATCTTGATGGGAGTTGACCTTTAGGCTTCATTGTAAGAACATACCATTGAAGCCAACTGACTGTTTCACCTGCTCCTAATATACTTAGTTCACATAATCCGTCTTTGGAACTAATATTTGGAGTTTCTTTAGAGGTTTCAATTGGACTGGATTTGCCTTCATCTATATTCATAAAAAATCCTGATAAAGTTTCTTCTAGAGCATCAGCTATGCGCATCATTGTCGATACAGTTGGATTTGATATATTTCTTTCAATCTGCGAAAGTATTGATTTTGAAACGCCCGACTTAGAAGATAGTTGATCTAAGGTCATTTTTTTTCTTTTTCTTAAGTCCCCAAGTCTTGACCCAATATTTAATTCATTTTTTTTAGCCATTTTTTAGGTTACTTTGCCGTATTTTCTTAAAAAAACCAAGTAAATTAAGGGGTTTAAGTAATTATCTTTATAAATGGTTTTTTGACCTCTTGAAACTATTAATATTAAACCCATCTTTAAAAGTATTAGCACTCTACCTATAAGAGTGCTAAATAATTGTATTAAATAAAATAGAGGAGTATTACACATGAACTTAAAACCTTTACACGATCGTGTCTTAGTCGAAAGAGTAAGTGCAGAAGATCGAACAAAAGGCGGCATCATTATCCCAGATACTGCACAAGAAAAGCCTATGGAAGGCAAAGTTGTGTCAGCGGGAAGTGGAGCAAGAAACGAAGCAGGACAACTAGTTCCTTTAGACGTAAAAAAAGGTGATAAAATCCTTTTTGGAAAATGGTCTGGAACAGAAGTTAAGATTGACGGTAAGGAATTACTGATCATGAAAGAGTCCGACATTATGGGAATTATTGAAAAGTAATCGGGAGGTTATATAAATATCATGGCAGGAAAATTAATTCAATTTGGCACAGAAGCTAGAGCAAAAATGCTTAACGGCATTAATATATTAGCTGATGCTGTTAAAGTTACTTTAGGCCCTAAGGGTAGAAACGTAGTTATTGATAAATCATTCGGTTCTCCAAGAACTACAAAAGATGGTGTATCAGTTGCGAAAGAAATCGAGTTAACCGATAAATTTGAAAATATGGGTGCTCAGATGATTAAAGAGGTCGCGAGCAAAACTAATGATCAAGCGGGAGACGGAACTACAACTTCAACAGTTCTTTGTCAGGCATTAGCTACAGAAGGCTTTAAAGCGGTTGCAGCAGGTATGAACCCTATGGATCTGAAAAGAGGCATGGACGCTGCAGTAGACGCAGTAGTTGCAGAGTTACAAAAAAACTCAAAACCTGTAAAAGGCGAAAAAGAAGTTGAGCAAGTTGGAACGATTGCATCAAATGGTGATGCTGAAGTTGGAAAAATGATTGCTCACGCTATGCAAAAAGTTGGTAAAGAAGGTGTAATTACTGTTGAAGAATCAAAAAGCAACGACACTGAATTAGATGTTGTTGAAGGTATGATGTTTGACCGTGGTTACCTAAGTCCTTATTTTGTTACTAACGGTGAAAAAATGAAAGTTGAATTAGAAGATTGTTTAGTTCTTCTTCATGAGAAAAAACTATCAAGCCTGCAGCCTATGCTTCCACTTTTAGAGTCCATTGTTCAATCAACTAAGCCTCTTCTAATTATCTCTGAAGATGTTGAGGGAGAAGCTCTTGCTACTCTTGTTGTTAACAAACTTCGTGGTGGATTAAAGATAGCGGCTGTCAAAGCTCCTGGTTTTGGCGATAGAAGAAAAGCTATGTTAGAAGATATCTCTATCTTAACTGGTGGCCAAGTCATTAGTGAAGACCTAGGTATTAAACTTGAAACAGTTACTATTGACATGCTTGGAAAAGCTAAAAGAATAGTTATTGATAAAGAAAATACTGTTATTGTTGGTGGTGCCGGTAAGAAGAAAGATATTGAAGGTAGATGCGAACAAATTAGAAAGCAAATCGACGAAACATCATCAGACTATGATCGTGAAAAACTTCAAGAACGCCTTGCTAAATTAGCTGGCGGTGTTGCTGTTATTAAAGTTGGCGGAGCTTCAGAAGTTGAAGTTAAAGAGAAGAAAGACAGAGTAGAGGATGCTATGCATGCTACTCGCGCTGCAGTTGAAGAAGGAATTCTTCCTGGTGGTGGCACGGCTCTTCTTTATGCAACTGCTGTTTTATCTAAAGTAAAAGTTGATAACGATGATCAAAGAGTAGGTGTTGAAATAGTTAGAAAAGCTCTATCTGCTCCTTTAAAGCAAATAGCTCAAAATGCTGGTCATGATGGTGCTGTAATTGCTGGTAAAATATCTGAAAGCAAAGATACAACTTATGGTTTTGATGCTCAAAGCGGCAAGTTTTGTGATCTGGTTAAAGCTGGAATTATTGATCCAACTAAAGTAGTTAGAACGGCATTGATTGATGCTGCATCTGTTGCAGGACTTCTTACTACAACAGAAGTAATGATTACAGACAAGCCTGATGATAAGCCTAGTGGCGGCGGAATGCCTGATATGGGCGGCATGGGTGGCATGGGTGGTATGCCGGGAATGATGTAAATTTAATAAAAAAATAACCTATTTAAAAAGGCCGCTTTATGCGGCCTTTTTTTATCAAATTATTTTTATAATACTGATAATATAAAAATCAAATGACTTTCAAAAACTTACTTAATATTTCTGATTTAACTAGAAAAGATATGGATCAAATTTTAGATTATGCTGGTAAATTAGGCGAAACTAGTTCTGACGATCTTAAAAATAAAAATATTGGCTTGATATTTGAGAAATATTCAACAAGGACCAGACTTTCATTTCAGGTGGGCATCAGTCAGTTAAATGGAAATCCAATTGATATTAAATTTGAAGAATTAAACTTACAGAGAACAGAATCGTTTGAAGATACATTTAAAATATTTGGTTGTTATCTTGATGCTATTATTTTTAGAACTACAAGTCATATTAGATTAATTGAAGCCTCCAACGCATTTCAAAAACCAATTATTAATGCATTGTCAGATTTATCCCATCCGTGTCAGATAATTTCTGATTTATTTACATTAAAGAATCATTTCTCAACTCTTAATAATATTACTATTAGCTGGCTCGGTGATGTAAATAATGTCTTATATAGTTTTATTGAGGCTGCAAAAATTTTTCCAGAAATTTCACTAAATATATTTACTGATAAAAAAATTCATCAAGAAAATATTTTAAAATTCCCTCAATCAGACAATGTAAATTTTTATTATGATGTTATTGGTGAGGAAATTAAAAATTCTGATTGTATTATGACGGATGTTTTTACTTCTATGAATGATAAGTCTGATGAAAAAGAAATACTGCTAAAAAAATATCAAGTTAATAGAGAGTTGATGTCTTTAACTAAGGATAGTTGTATTTTTATGCATTGCCTTCCTGCTAACATAGGTTCTGAAGTTACAGATGAAGTTTTAAATAGTTCTCAATCTATTGTGATGAAGCAGGCTAAAAATAGATTAATATCTCAAAAAGGTATATTAAAATGGTTAAATATTTAACAATTTTATTGCTATTTATCCTTACGGGATGCCAAAGAGAATTACCTACGAATATTGATAAGTATCAAGCTGATAATAAAGAAATTTTTTTCAATGTTGTTCAAAAAAATATAACTTTTACTGAAAACTCACAAGGCATCTATTTAAATTTAATCAAGAAATACATAAATAATTGGTACGAAAATGATGTTAAAGTTAATGGTTTTGATGGAACTTTAAATGTTGAAATTACAAAAATTTCCTCACTTGAGTCCATAGTTCAAAATGGAGTAAAAATTGAAGTTATTTTAAATCTAGAATTTAAAATTTCAAAAACGGCTCTTAATAGCGAAAGAATAATTTATTTAAATGGAAGTGAATTCGGAGAGTTAACAGGATCTTTTTCATTAGATGATAAGTCTATAGTGGTAGAAAATATTATTAAAAGATTAATTAATAATTTTAGTTTAAAATTATCAAATGAAGTTAATTAATTTTTCCAATAGAAAGGAGATAATAGTATTAAAAGAGTAAGTATTTCTAATCTCCCAAATAACATTCCTAGTGATAGTATTACTTTTGAATAACTGGATAATTGACTAAAATTACCCTCTGGACCAATCATTTCTCCTAATCCTGGACCAACATTTGAAATTGAAGTGGCGGCAGCTGATAGACATGTAACTAAATCTAATCCGCTAAAAGATAATAAAAAAGCGATAATAATAAAACCTAATATATAAACAAAAAAGAAACTAGTTACAGAGTCAAACGTAGATTCAGATACATTATTTCCATTAAATTTTGATGCAAAAACACCATGAGGTTTAATAAGTTTACGAATATGATTTTTTACAGACAAAAATAAGATTTGAAATCTAAATATTTTTAATCCTCCTGTAGTTGAACCGGCACAACCACCTATAAACATTATAAATAAAAATAAAATAGAAGAGTAATTGCCCCATTTTTCAAAATCATCACTAACAAAACCCGTCCCAGTAATGATGGATATTGAGTTAAAAGATATGGTCATAATTGTATCAATACCTGAGCTATTAATATTTTCCCCTATAATAAAATATAAAGAAATAATTAAGACAATAATAATTGTTAGAAATAATTTAATTTGCTGATCTTTGAATAATATTAATGGGTTTTTTATTGATACTTGAGCTATTAATATGAAAGGTAAACTGCCAATTATCATAAATATTATAGAGGTTAAAAGTATTTTATTATTATTAAAAAAAGCTAAGGATTCATTGTGAGTTGAGAATCCACCTGTTGATATAGTTGTAAATCCATGAGTTATTGCATCAAATAAGCTCATTCCAAAATAAAAATATGTAACAATACATGCCAGAGTTAGGGAGATATAAATAATAAATATTTTTGAAACTACCAAAGATATTCTTGGTAAAAATTTTTCATAAGGATCATCTCCTTCCATATGAAATAGTTGCATCCCACCTACTTTCAGAAAAGGTAAAACTGAAATCGCTAAAACAATTATTCCTATTCCTCCAAGCCACTGCAATAACGCTCTCCAAATAAGAACACCTTTTGGCTGTAAATCTAAGTCATTAATAATGGTTGATCCTGTAGTTGTAATTCCACTCATAGATTCAAATATAGCATCTACAAAACTTAAATTTGTCTTAGCGAACATAAAAGGTATTGAACATATTAATGCCATAACTATCCATGATATGCCGGTCAAAAAAAAAGCTCCCTTTAAGTTTAATTTCATTTCTGCGTCTTTATTTATAATTATGAGTGAGCCACCAACTACAAGATAAACAATGAGCGGTACTGCATATGCCTGCCATTGGTCAGTTTTGTATATAATTTCAGTTATTAGAGGAATGCATAAAAAAAAACCTGTTGAGCAGATAAGAAAGCCTAGTACCAATGATATTGGTTTGAAATCAAACATTTAATTTAATCTAATTTTAGTGAATTTTCTTCTTTTCATAAGGGCTATCAAGAGAAAATGTTGGGATATCTATTTTTACCTTATCTCCGTTATCGACGATCATTGAATAATAACCCTGCATGATTCCACTTGTAGTCTTTAGGGGAGTACCACTTGTGTATTCAAAAGTTTCGCCTGGTTTAATTGTCGGAGTTTCTCCAACGACACCATCGCCTTGAACTTGCAATACCCTTCCATTCCCATCAATAATAATCCAAGTTCTTTGATGTAAATGAAGAATTTCATCACCTTTATTGTTAATGTTTACTTTATAAGCCCAAACATAATGATTATCATTAGGTGAGGACTGGTCATCTAAAAAATAAGGGTTTACTGTTACGGTTACACCATTTGTAGTTTTCGAATACATCTCTGATGACTATATCCTAAATGCCATCAGAGAAAAACGTTTAATTAATATCAGAATAGACCTTGAATTAAACCATCGTCATCAAGCATTATACTATTAGCGCTTGGTACTCTAGGTAACCCTGGCATAGTCATAATATCGCCAGTAATGACAACAATAAAGCCAGCCCCAGCAGATAGTTTGACTTCTCTTACAGGGACGGTAAATCCTCGAGGAGCACCCCTTAAAACAGGATTAGTTGAAAAACTATATTGAGTTTTAGCAATACATATTGGTAATTTTCCATAACCTTCATCTTCAAAGTTTTTTAATTGATCAATCACTTTTTTATCGACACTGATATCATCAGCGCGATAAATATTTTTAGCGACAGCTCTAATTTTCTCTAATAAAGGAATATCATCTTCATATTGATAATGAAATTTAGATACATCACTTGCTTCTGCAATTTTAACAACCTCTTCAGCTAACTCTTTAGTTCCTTCACTACCATTAGCCCAATGAGAGCACATAATAGCTTTCACTCCAAGTTTTTCACATCCATCAGTTATGACTTTACCTTCAGCTTCACTATCTAATGTAAAGTGGTTGATAGCTACAATCGGTTGAAGTCCAAAAGATTTGATATTTTCAATATGTTGCTCTAAATTTGCAAAACCATCTTGAACAGCTTTAACATTTTCTTTATTTAAATCTGCTTTTGCTACTCCGCCATGTGATTTAAGAGCCCTAACTGTCGCTACTATAACTACAGCATTAGGAACAAGTCCAGCCTTACGACATTTAATGTCTAGAAATTTTTCAGCACCTAGATCAGCGCCAAATCCAGCCTCTGTCACAACATAGTCAGCAAGTTTTAATGCTGTTGTTGTGGCAATAACAGTATTACAACCATGAGCAATATTAGCAAATGGACCACCATGAATAATAGCAGGATTATTTTCTAAAGTTTGAACTAGGTTAGGCATAAGGGCACTTTTTAAAAGAACTGTCATAGGGCCATCTGCCTTCACATCTCTTGCATAAATAGCAGTCTTATCTCTTTTATATGCAATAATTATATCACCAATTCTTTTCTGAAGATCTTTAATGTCTGTAGCAAGACAGAAGATAGCCATAATTTCACTGGCAACAGTAATGTCAAACTTATCCTCTCTAGGAAAACCATTTGAAATTCCACCTAAGTTTACATTAACTTTTCTAAGTGATCTGTCACCCAGATCAACTACACGACCCCAAGTAATACGTCTTTGATCAATCTCTAATTCGTTACCCCAATAAATATGATTATCGATTAATGAAGATAATAGGTTATGAGCAGAAGTAATGGCATGAAAGTCACCTGTAAAATGTAAATTAATTTCTTCCATAGGTACAACTTGAGCATAACCACCACCAGCAGCTCCACCCTTCATTCCAAAACAAGGACCTAAACTTGGTTCTCTTAATGCAACAATAGATTTTTTTCCAATTTTATTTAAGCCGTCACTAAGACCTACCGATGTAGTAGTCTTTCCTTCTCCTGCTGGAGTGGGTGATATAGCTGTTACTAATATAAGTTTACCATTTTCGTTTGATTTAGATTTTTCTATAAAAGGGAAATCAATTTTAGCTGCATCATGGCCATATTGAATTAAATGGTCCTCCGGAATATTAATTTTTGCTGCTACTTCTCTAATATGAATTTTTTTTGCGGCTCTTGCTATTGCTATATCTGATTTTACTTCTGACATCTGTTATTTTCCTCTCAAACAGTTAATTTGTGGTATACAATATACCACAGTTCTAATTTTTTGTAGCTCATTTAATGCCAGTTTTAGTTAAATTTCGACATAATTATCAAGCCCATCTGTCGCATGAAATTTGTTTTTAATCAAAATTTTAATATCAGGAAAAAAAATGTGTATATAGATCTAAAATATATAATTTTCAGTACTTTCTAAGAATTTTAATTTGTTTAATACGACTAAAATTATGCTAGTGTTCTCATTCTATTATTAACAGGAGGACGTTACTTATGAGATATATTAAGTCTTTAATCATGGCGCTAACAATTGTGCTATTTACCTCTACTTCTTTTGCAGACACATTAAATGATGTGAAAGCTAGAGGTTTACTAAAATGTGGTTCAAATACTGGTCTAGTGGGCTTTGCTGCTCCTGACGACTCAGGTGTTTGGAGAGGCGTTGACGTTGATGTTTGTCGAGCAGTAGCTGCGGCAGTATTTGGTGACGCTGAAGCAATGGAAGTTGTTCCAACTACTTCAAAAGCTAGATTCACAATTCTTCAATCTGGAGAAATTGATATGCTAGCTAGAAATACTACTTGGACTTTTTCTAGAGATGTTGATCTAGGTCTAGAATTTGTTGGTGTTAACTATTATGACGGACAAGGTTTCTTAGTACCTGCTTCTCTTGGAGTATCAAGTGCTATGGAATTAGATGGTGCCTCAGTTTGTATTCAAGTTGGTACAACTACTGAATTGAACTTAGCTGACTTCTTCAGAATGAATAAAATGTCATATGAAGCAATTCCAGTTGAAACTAATGATGAAGCTGATGCTGCATTCCTAGCTGGTAGATGTGATGTTTACACAACTGACCAATCAGGTTTATACGCTCAAAGATCTACTTATCCAAACCCTGATGATTTTGTTGTTCTTCCAGAAATCATTTCTAAAGAGCCTTTAGGCCCATCCGTTAGACATGGTGATAGTAAATGGGCAGACGTTGTTCGTTGGTCATTAAATGCAATGATTATTGCTGAAGAAATGGGAATCACATCTGCGAATGTTGACTCGTTTTTAGGTTCAGATAATCCTGGCATCCTAAGACTCTTAGGTAAAGAAGGTGCTTATGGCGCTATGCTTGGTGTAAACAATGATTTCGCATATCAAATTATCAAACAGGTTGGTAACTACGGTGAAAGCTTCGAGAGAAATATTGGTATGGGAACACCTATGGCAATTGCTCGTGGTGTAAACTCTATGTGGACTGAAGGTGGATTAATTTATGCACCTCCATTTAGATAGATCGTAAATTTTTTTTTGTGTTGGGCTTTTAGCCCAACACACTATTAATATTAAAAAACCTCATGACCTTTCAAGCTCTTAGAATTATATTTTTTGACGAGAAGGTAAGATCTATTGTTATACAGACTTTAGTTTTAGGCGTTATTGCCTTAGGAATCTATTTTCTAATTCAAACAACTACATATAATCTAGATAAGAGAGGAATAGATACAGGTTTTGAATTTTTAAAAAATCCAGCCGGATATGATATTAGTTTAACGCTAATTCCCTACACTGCTCAGGACACTCATCTCAAAGCTTATTTTGTTGGCCTTATTAATACTTTAACAATTGCAGTTGCAGGATGTTTTGTAGCTACTATTATAGGCTTTACAATCGGTATTATCAGACTATCTACAAATTGGTTATTCAGAAATTTTGCCTACGCTTATGTGGAAGCTACAAGAAACGTTCCGATTCTTTTGCATATTATATTTTGGTATACTGTTTTGTTAGGGTTACCAAAAATTAAAGAGGCAGCAATTTTTCTAAAATATTTTTTTCTATCAAATAGAGGTATTTATTCTCCAGCTCCCATTTTTCAAGAAGGTATGGGTCTAGTTTTTGCATCAGTCATTACCTCAATCATTTTTGCTATTTTTCTTAATATTTTTGCAAAAAGAAAACAAGAAATTAGTGGCATCCAGTTACCAGTATTCTTAATTAATTCCGGAGTTATTATATTCTTACCTACTATGGTTTTTATCTTTCAAGGAATGCCAATACTTTGGGATCACCCTATTCTTAAAGGATTTAACTTTAAAGGGGGGATGGTTATTAGACCTGAGTTTATTGCTATGCTTATTGGGTTAGGGGTTTATACTGGATCTTATATTGCAGAAATTGTCAGGTCAGGCATTGTATCCGTTTCAAAAGGTCAAAGAGAAGCTGCTTTAGCTTTAGGCTTAAAAAAAAATATTGTTATGAAGTTAGTGGTTATACCTCAAGCGCTAAGAGTTATTATTCCTCCATTGACTAACCAATATTTAAATCTAACTAAAAACTCATCTCTTGGTATAGCGATCGGTTATGCCGATTTAGTCCATGGCTTTGGCGGAATTTCTCTTAATCAAACAGGCCAAGCAATAGAAATTATGGCAATGGTAATGGCTACCTATTTAACAATAAGTTTAACAATTTCATTTTTTATGAATTTATATAATAAATCTGTTCAATTCAAAGGTAACACATAATGTTAATTAGATTACTCAATACGAGTAATTTAATAGTAACTAAAAATTGGCTACATAAAAATTTATTTTCATCTTGGGGAAGCGCATTAATAACTATTTTTTGTTTATATATTGTGCTCAAAATTATTCCAGCCGGACTCGATTGGCTATTTTTTAGTGCTGATTTCGCTTATAATTTTCAAGGCGATAAGATTATCGACCGTACATTCTGTTCAAGAGTAATGTTTCCCGGAGAGTACGGGGCTTGTTGGGCTATAGTTATTGTGAGATGGAATCAATTCATGTATGGATTTTACCCAGTAGCAGAAGTTTGGAGAGTGAATATTGTTTTTGCATTGACCCCTTTAGCTTTACTCCCATTATTTTTTGATAAAGTATTATTTAGAAAACAATTAATTTACTTTACTTTTATTTTTCCTTTTATTGCTTACTACCTTTTATATGGTGGACCTGGATTAACAGAAATATCAACTTCTAAATGGGGAGGGCTTCTAGTGACCCTTTTTCTTGGACTCACTGGGATTATTGTAGCTTTTCCTTTTAGTATTCTTTTAGCTCTTGGAAGAAGGTCGAAAATGCCAGTAATAAAATCCATTTCTGTAATTTTTATTGAGTGTATTAGGGGAGTACCTTTAATTACAATATTGTTTTTTGGAAACATCATGCTGCCTTTATTTCTTCCTGATGGTTTTAATGTCGATAACCTATTGAGAGGCTTAGTGGCTATGACATTTTTTGCTGCGGCCTATATGGCAGAAGCAATTAGGGGAGGGCTGCAGGCTATACCTAATGGTCAGTTAGAGGCGGCAAGAGCTTTAGGTTTAAGTTATTGGCAATCAACAATACAAATAGTCTTGCCACAAGCTCTCAGAATTTCAATACCCGCTATTGTTAATAGTGCAATAGGAGTTATTAAAGATACTTCTTTAGTTCTTATTGTTGGTCTTTTTGATCTATTAGGCATAGGAAGAGCAGCACTAGCAGATATGAATTGGATGAAGTTGTCTCACGAGGTCTATGCTTTTGTTGCTATAATATTCTTTATTTTATGTTTCAGTATGTCTAGGTATAGTTTATATTTAGAAAAAAAATTAAAGACAGACAATAGTATTTAAAAAATGGACAGCAACACAGTTATATCATTAGAGAAAGTTAATAAGTGGTATGACGACTTCCATGTATTAAAAGACGTAGACTTATCAGTTACTAAGGGTGAAAAAATTGTAATTTGCGGTCCATCAGGTTCTGGAAAATCAACAATGATTAGGTGTATTAATAGACTTGAAGCCCATCAAAAAGGAAACATTACTGTTAATGGAACTGAGCTTACAAACGACTTGAAAAATATTGATATTATCAGAAAAGATGTAGGAATGGTTTTTCAACAATTTAATCTATTCCCACATTTATCTGTTTTAGATAATATTTCATTAGCTCCTATTTGGGTTAAAAAAACTCCAAAAAAAGAAGCAGAAGAGCTAGCTATGAGATATTTAGAAAAAGTTAAAATTCCAGAACAAGCATTAAAATTTCCAGGACAACTTTCCGGTGGTCAACAGCAGCGAGTTGCTATTGCAAGGTCTTTGGCGATGAATCCACAAATAATGTTATTTGATGAACCTACTTCAGCTTTAGATCCTGAAATGATAAAAGAAGTTTTAGATGTTATGGTCCAACTTGCTGAAGAGGGAATGACTATGTTAGTCGTAACTCATGAAATGGGTTTTGCAAAAACAGTTGCTGATCAAATGATTTTTATGGATGAGGGAAGAATAGTCGAACAAGCAAGCCCTACAGAATTTTTTACAAACCCTAAAAGTGACAGAACTAAATTATTTCTTAGTCAAATTCTTAATCATTAATTTTTATTTGATATGTGGTTGAATTTTCTATCTGCATGGGGAATTTTTTGTCTTGCTGTTTGGTTGCCAGGCCCCAATACTTTTTTGGCTGCCTCTATTGGAATTAAAGGAAATCTTAAACTTGTTTGTATTGCATCCTTAGGCATAGCTATAGGGTCTGCCTTTTGGTGTTTTGTTGCAACAACTGGTATTTCACTTCTTATAGCGCAAAATCTAGGTGTGGGATTTATTTTTCTTAAAATTAGCGCATCTATTTATATGTTTTATTTAGCCTATCAATCAATGAGGCAATATTTATTCTCAAATCAGGATTTTATTAAAAGCACTAGATATTTAAATAATTTTGAATATTTCTTCAAAGGTTTAATTACAACTATGACTAATCCAAAAGCCTTTGCTTTTTGGTCAGCGTTAGGTTTATTAAAATTTCAAAATCCATTAGCTTTAAATGAAGCAGTTATATTTTCTATAGGGACTTATTTTCTATCAGCTCTAAGCTATAGTTTTATGGGTTATATTTTTACGATTGGCAACTTTTCAAATTATTTAAATAAGCCTAAAAGTATTATAAACTTAATATTTACAGGCTTATTTTTATTTGTTGGTGTAGAGATTTGGATACTTACTTAGCAATCCATTGAATTTCATAAATTTTTATGAATAATTAATTTAAGGTCAAAACCCAAGTCTCTTAATATGCAGTATTTTCTGTAACACCGCATATAGCTAGAGTGAATAAAGTTAAGAAAAATTGAATTTATCTATTCTAAAATTTACGGTTAGAGCCAAATTTATTGTCTATTTCTCTTTGTCTTCTCTCTAGATCGTAAAGATCTACAGATTTAGCGAGGTATTTTTCTTCCCAGCTATTATTTATTTTTTTAGAAGATAAAATATTTTTTAAATATTTGAAAATAGGCACCATTATGCTGCCTCCTTAAATTTTGGAAGTGTTTTATTTTTTTGAAAGTGAGAGTAAGCCCACTGCCAGTCATTGCCGTATTCAACTTTACAAAAGTTAATTATACCTTCATTCTTTGGAGTAAATAAATTTAACCAAAAATTCATCGATTTTTCTGTGAGTGTGTAAATATTTTTCATGTATTACCTTTCTTTGAACTGAATATATAAAAAAATACTTAAATGACTTTTGCTATTTTGAGACGACTGATGTCTCTTTAAGAGACCGTTAAGTTCTATTCATTAAGTAAAAGCTAGAATTGCTCCCACACTAATCATAAAGGAACCAGTAACTCTATTGAGTCTTTTTGAATAAACAGGATTAATAATAAAGCTTTTAATTTTTTTTCCCGCCAAACAAACAACAACCAAGCTAAAAAAAACACTAAAATAAATTGTCACCACTAACTCAAGACCACTTAGGATATTAAGCGATTTAAGATCTACAAATAAAGGGATAAAAGAAAGATAGAATACAATTACTTTAGGGTTAGTGCCCCCAATCAAGAAACCTAAAAAGAATTGCTTTAAAACTTTTTTTTTTAAATTGGTGGACTCAATAGTCATAGTTTTTAATTTAAACTGAGATATTCCGAGGTAAACTAAATAACCAGCCCCAAACCATCTTACTAGTTGCATCACAGGTTCTAAATATTCCGCTAAGTACCCCAATGAGAGAATTGCTATGGATAAATACATTACATCCCCAAAGCATTCCCCAGCACTTAATATTAAGCCCGATCTAAATCCATATGTAGTAGAGACGGAAAGAGCGGCTAATGTGCCTGGACCAGGACTTATGCCAAATACAAAAGCTGCTAGTGCAATGGATAGTAATGAAGAGGGTTCCATTAATTATTAGATTTACCCAATATTGCTTTTTTTACAACTCTATTCAGTTA